>ENA-OYYE01000035-OYYE01000035.1-human-gut-metagenome-genome-assembly--contig:-NODE-35-length-78737-cov-9.089982_pt1 | contig 78737 bp, 48 predicted proteins | sample MGYA00243244_ERZ653437 | MGnify/ENA primary metagenome ERZ653437 (study PRJEB26926, sample SAMN06165130) | human gut metagenome | biome: ENVO:00009003; feature: ENVO:2100002; material: ENVO:00002003...
CGTCACCCTGACGGACGGACATGTGCAGGAGATCACCACCGACCTGACCGAAGCCTTGAAGCATTTCGACACAGGCATGGAACCGCTGACCTTGGACGCCACGCTGACCTTGCCCGCCAAGGCAGGCATGAGCGGCAGCATCACGGGCTGGACGGAAGTGGATAACGGAAATATCGACATACATTAAAAGAATACCCGGAATTAGAAACAATAAAGATTAAATGGAAATGAAAAAGAGAAACTTCATCAAGACAGGCATCAGGCTGGGCATGGCGCTTTGCGCCGCGGCATTCCTGGCTACAGGATGCGGCAACGACAACGAAGCGGCAATGCCCGAAAGCGACGGACGGGTGGCACTGCAAGTGAACAGCGGCATCGACGTGCAAAGCCGTGCCTACGACGACACGTGGGAAGCCGATGACGCCATCGGCATCTACATGCTGAGGGATGACGGAAGCATCGAAACGGCCAACAGCAAGTACACCACCGGTGCAGGCGGCACGGACGGAGCCTTCGCCCCCGCAGCCGACGACCAGACCATCTACTTCCCCGTCAACGGCGATCCGAGGGATTTCATCGCCTATTACCCTTACCGGACCTTGGGAGGGGATCACATCTACCCCGTAGACGTCACTATCCAAGCCCCGCAGAAAGACATCGACCTGATGGGAGCCGGCAAGGTGACGGGCAAGGACAAGAACCACCCGGCGGTGGCATTCACCTTCACCCACAAGCTGGTGAAGCTGGCACTGGCCATCCGGCCGGACGGCACTTCGCTCACAGCCGAGGACCTGGACGGACTGACCGTGACGCTGACCAACCAGCAGACCCGTGCAACCTACAACGTGGTGACAGGCGGGTCCGTGACAATCGGCGAAGGCGAACCCGCTACCATTACGCTGCTGACCGCAGCCGACGGGACGAGTGCCGAAGGCATCGTGCTGCCCAACAGCGATACTAAAGACATGCTGTTCGAGTTTAAATTGAAAAACGGCATCGACACCTTCCGCTGGGCAATCAAGGAAGCCGAAAAATCGGAAAGGTTCGCCGCAGGCAGCAAGTACCTCTACACCCTCACCCTTGGCAGGACAGGGATAGAAGTCATTTCCACCGTGACCGACTGGATGCCGGGCAACGGCGGTGGAGAGACAGGGAATGCGCAATAAACCATACCCACAACTAAAACGGATAATAATAACCATTAAAACAATAAAGAAAATGAGAACAGGATTTTTTATGAGCATGGCAGCCGCCGCAATGATTCTGGCAGGTTGCTCGAACGATGAGAACGAAGCGATAGACAACAGTCCGGTGGAACTGCGCCTGACAAGCGGCGTGACGGTGCAACAGACGCGCGCAACATTCACCCCTACGCAAAGCACCTCGATAAACAAGGACGAAGTGGTAAGCGTGTGGGTAAACCAAACAGATGATGTGGAATTATATAAAGCCAATCAACTTACGGCTAACTCCGACAATAGTTTCACAGGCGACGCCATGTATTTCCCGCAGAACGGCTTCTCACAAGTAAACATCTACGCCATCCACGGTAATTTCACTACACCTTTTAGCGAAGGTACCGCTTTTCCTACAACTGGCGTAGAATATTATGTGGAAGCTGACCAAAGCGAAGCTGGTGGAGCCGGCTATACCCACTCCGACCTGCTGTACGCCTATGAAACTAAGGTGGAACGCAAGGGTAATCCCACCACGAAAGAACTCACATTCTACCACATGCTGTCCAAACTCGAAGTTGCCATCCAAATCGGCGAGGGAAGCCCTAAACTGGCTTCCTCAGATGCTGTGACATTGGGTGGTGTTAAGCTGAACGGCAAATTCACGCCTCCTACCGAGGCTACGATGTCTGATCTGTCTGCACGTGCCGACATGCTGGCAGATGCCGATGAACCCAACACCAGCAACATGACTTTGGGGCAGAAGACGTGCACGGGCTTTGATGAGAACAACGTTTTCTATAACGAAGCCATCATCGTCCCCCAAGAAATGAAAGACAAGGTTTTGACCTTCAAGCTGGAAGAGAAGGGTGAGCTGAAATACAAAATTCTGGCATTTCCCGGCACGGGCCAAGCCGTTTTTGAAAGCGGCAAGAAATACATCTACCACATCACCCTCAACCTGACAGGTCTTAAGGTGACCTCCCAGATTAAAGATTGGGAACCGGTAAAAGCCATAGAAGGCACTGCCGAAATGGAACCAGAACCATAAACCACGCATCCCTCAACGCCTACTTCTCCCGCCTCGTATGGCGCACCAAGGAGAAAGGCGCATAAAGGATAATCTGAACTGTTCCAGCTTTCGGGTCCCCCCTCCCCGAAAGCTCCCTCTCAACCAAAGCTGGGAAGTCCCCGGCTATTAGAACCTTATTTTAATTAATTACCTGTAAAAACACCAAGATTATGAAAGTAGGTGAATTTTTTACTACCGAACGTATCGCCATGGGCGGTACAGGTTACCGTTACGCCCCCGTTCGCCTGGCAGGCGAAGTGGCATTGTTGAACAGTGAAGTAATCCCGATGGAAGCCGACCAAGAAGGCGGTCCCGAACTGCACCGCTTCACTTTCCAGTTCCTCCGTCCCGGCACTGCCGAAATCCAGTTCGCACGTTTCCGCAGCTTCGATTTGGGCGACGTGCTCTATGAAGAAGTGATGCCTTTCCATGTGGAGCCCGCAAGCAGCGAAGCCGTGATGATACCCGGCGGATGGTCGTCCTTCGAAGCATTGACGGACGAAGACCGCCAGATATTCAACACGGTTATGGACGGGCTGATAGGCGTAAGCTACACGCCCCTGAAAGTATCCAAGCAAGTGGTAAGCGGCCTGAACCTGCGTTACTTCTGCTACGGGATACCCGCCACACAGGGAGCAACGAAATTCCCCGCCATCGTGAAAATCCATCTGGCTCCCGGCAGCGACAAGCCGCGACTGGTGGAGATTCAGCGCGTAGTGCTCTAAGGGGAAAAACAAAAGCAGCCACCGCCGGGCACACCATGTGCGCGTTAAGCCCGGAGCGAGCTACCTGATCTATTAAGGCAGCGACCGGCGGTCTCGCAGCCGCCGGTGGCACAAAACATTGAAAACATAAATTATAAGCGGATATGAAGAAACATAAATTATTTCCATTCCTCCGGCGGAGGATGTGCGACAGCCTGTTGGCGATGTCGCTTGCCACCACCCTGGGGCTTGCAGGTTGCAGCACAGACGACGACAGGATGGCGGGCGACAGCCTGCCCGAAGGCAAGTATCCCATGACGTTTACCGCCACGGTGGAAGGGCAAAGGATAACGAAAGCCGGTACCCGCGCCACGTGGGATGGTGGCGAAGAAGTCGCCGTAATGGCAGGAAACACGGTGAAGAAATACACGGCGGGAAGCAATGGTGTGTTGACTCCTGCCGTTGCCGGCGATAAGCTCTACTGGACGAGCGAAGTCATGACCGTGCGGGCATGGTATTCGCCGACCTATTCCGGCCAGCAGCCGACCGGCTTCACAGTAGCTAAAGACCAAAGTTCGGACAAAGGCTACCAAGCGAGCGACTTCCTCTACACCTCGCAAACGTTCACTTTCAGCAAAGACGCCTCGTTGCAGCTTGTCTTCAAACATCTGCCTGCCAAAGTCGTGATTAACCTGAAAGCGGGTGGCGAGATAACGGAAAACGACGTGAAGAGTGCCACCGTCACCCTTGTCAATCAGTTGCTCACGGGCACGATGGACGAAGACGGCGTAATGACGCACGCTTCCCAAGGCGCGGATGAGATTACCCCACATGACGTTTCGTCAATTGCGAGTGGCTACCAGCGCACCCTGCAAGCCCTCCTTGTGCCGCAGCAGATGAAAGACAAGAAGTTCATCAAAGTCACCATCGGTGCCGATGTTGACGCACGCGATTATTATTACATCCCTACAACAGAGACCGACGGGAAGCTCGAAGCGGGAAATCAATACACCTACAACATCACCGTGAAGAAAGAAAAGTTGGAGGTAACCGCCCCTTCATCGGTATCGTGGGAGGAGGAAGTGACAACGGACAATGCACAGGAAACAGAAGACCCAAATCCTTTTGTCAGCAGTGCAGACATCAGTTCGTTTACTACCAATATCGCCGAATTCAAAGAATATGCAGTCTGCCAAAGTACGAGCTTGCAATCCGGTTTTTCGACAGACACCCATTGGGCTTGCTACTCAGCCTTGCATGACATCCGTCCCATCCTCACCTTTTAAAAACACAGAAGAACGCAATGATTATGATAAAGAAACAATGGATATGGGCAATCTGGGCAATAGGTATGTTGTCCGCTTGCAGCAACGAAGATATTTTCGCTCCCGAAACACCGCAGTCCGGCAGTGGGGCGATAGAACTTACCGTCAGTGCCAGTGATTTCGTTACCGATGGTGCGTCCCACACCCGTGCCACCGACAACGACAATGAAACCACTTTCGAGGATGGCGACCGCATCGGGCTTATCATCGTAGCGGACAACGGTAAGACTTTGGTAGCCGACAACCTGCCTTATAAGTATGATGGAGCAAGCTGGGCGTTTGATACCGATAATAAAGAAGGTAAAACCATCCCTTATTACAATAACCGCATCAAGGACGTCACCTACATCGCCTACTTCCCTTATATCCAAGGGGCTAACAAGGTCACAACACTTGATGCGCTGAAAGGGAAGTTCATTCCCAAAAACGATCAGCGCAACGAAACCAATTACCGTGCTTCGGACTTGATGGTGTGGACATCGGGTGCTGCCTCCGTACCTCAAAAGAAGTTGAATATTGCCTTGGCCCACGCATACGCCTCCATCAGCCTGTCTCCAAAAGTGAAATATACGTTGGATGACGGCAAAAGCACCGTTCTCTCTTACGTTCCTTCCCGGGTTTCCAAAGTCTGTTTTACGGTCGGCGACGTTGTTTTTCATCCTTTTCAGGCGGAAGACAGTAGTTTCCGTTGTATCCTTCCGGCGGGTACGAGTGGCTCCGTTCGTTGGTTCTATACATTCGATGGTAAAACGTATAGCAGTTCACGCAAATTCGATGGTGTGGCAACAGCCAATACACGTTATGCCCGACAAGAAACAATGGATGGAGGCGAGTATAGTTTGGATAAGGCTAAGGCAGGTGATTTCTACTGTAAGGATGGTAGTGGCAATGGTTATCTGGTTCCGGATGACGCTCCTCTTTCTGGCGAACAGAAAAAAGCCTGCCTCGGTATCGTCTATTGGGTTGGCGATATTAAGGGCGATAATTACGGTCTATTGAACAGCAAACTCCCCGGCGGTACGCACGGCTTGGTCGTTTCTTTGTGGGATATGCCAGACCCGGAGGACCAAGATAGTTTTACTATGAAATGGGTGTATGGCGAGGAATATGGGCCTGTAAATAATTGGCTGAGTACCGCTAAGTGGTCGGATGGTACCCGCCCTGAAGATTTCAAGAGTATTCAGGTATGGGATAAAATGCAGGGTTACGCCAATACCATAGCCTTAAAAGAGTATAATAAAAAAAAATTAAGCGATGGTACCGCTACCCATCGTGTAAAACCCGTCGAGGGCTTAGCTCCCTTTGAAACAGCCCATCCGGCTCCCTTAAACAGTAGCGGTTGGTACTGGCCTTCTGTGTGTGAGTTGAAATATGTGTGTTGGGGGCAAGGTAATGAGAAAGGTACAAAGGGAAAGGCTATGTTGAATACTCAAATCGAAAAGGTCAGTGGTGGAAATGTTTTCGGCAACGACATGTACTTGTCGAGTACAGAAGACGACCACCCCGACTGGTACTACTACGCGGGTAAAGTGAACTTCGAGAATGGTTACACAAGCAGCGCCTTTAAGTGGACCGCTTTTCCCGTCCGTCCCCTTCTTGCTTTTTGACTATTTTTCTATTAATATCATTTATCCATTAATATTTAATCCGGCGAAGCGGGACGATTTTTTATGGCTTTGCCTGAAGAGATGCTGACTTTTTCACCCCATGTCCCGGCATCGCAAAGGACAGAAACAAGAGAAATGAAAGAAGAGCATAGGCGCAGATTACACGGAATTTCACGGTTTTCTTCAAACTTATCCGTGTTTTCCGCGTAATCCGCGCCTAAAATTCATTCTAAGGAAAGCGCCAGCACCCGCCCCCTACTCCAGATGCAAAGTACCGAAGAACTCGGGACAGTGGAAATTAGGGGATTTCAGGCCGATGGGATTCCACGACAAGAAGTGGGGCGTCCGGAGCTTGTCGCCGCATTTATAGAAGTTGGCGCGAATGGTTTTACCATCCAGCGAGGTAATCCGGTGGAGGAAGAAAGCGGAATAGGGAATGACGAGGGCGACCTCCCAATTGCACTCTCCTACTCTTTCTTCAAAGTCTTCGCGGCCTAAGGAAGACCAGCGCTGCACTTTATCCAATACTTCCTGCGGCGCATGTTGACGCCCGGTACGCTCCTTGCCGGCGCCGATAAGCAGCCTGCCTACGCAGTTGCACTCCATGTTATAGTACACGCCGTCTTCGGCCGGTATCGAAAAGAATTCCACGCAGGCATCTTCCCAAACCGGTCCGTTGTCCTTGCCCGCTACGGCACGCACGGAGGCTTCTTTCACCTTATAGTGCAGCAGCAACGCGTCCTGGGTATGCGCAATGCGGAACTCCACGTCGGGACAATAAGGATATTCCGACCAGTTCACCGTATTAATCGGCTGAAAAGCCACTTTCTCCCGGTCCAGCAAGGCGGGAACCGACTCTACCGGAACGTTGGCTATGCTTACTTTCTTGACATTCAGTTCTTTCATTATCTTATCTTTGGGATTAGACGCGGACAATGGCAGGCTCAGCAAGCCCGCCATCACCGCCATTATACAGGTTCTTACATACATGAGGCAATGAATTTCTTCATTTCCGGCGTCTGCTGTTCTACGCTCTGCAACAGCTTGAACTGTGCCTTGGTGCGCACCAGATTGTGTTCCGGGTATTGTATCTTATAATAGGTATCGCCGTTGATGTAGTCCGCCAGGAACCGGACGCACTGCATGTAAGGGAACAGGGCGGCGGCATAAGGCAGGTTCTCCACCTCTATCGGCAAAAGGAAGGATTTGGCCGACTCCAGGTAGCCCTTGGTGAAGGCCTTGAAGATTTCCATATTGAAGTTCACGTTGTCCGGGTTCTTGTCATCTTCCAGTCCGGTGTTGGCTCCCGAACGCAGGAAATCGCCGAAGTCGGAGAAGATGAAACTGGGCATTACGGTATCGAGGTCGATGACGCAAAGCACGTTGCCGTTTTCATCGAACATCATATTGTTGACTTTCGTGTCGCAGTGGCAGACACGTTTCGGCAGCTTGCCCTCGCGGTGCAGGCGCTCCGCCTTGCACATCTCGTCGGCGCGGCGCTCGATTTCGTCCAGCAGGTACTGCACTTCCCGCACCCGTCCGGCCGCATCGGCGGCTACGGCTTCACGAAGCTGCTTCAGGCGGAACTCCATATTGTGGAAATCGGGTATGGTCTCGCCCAGCGTGTCGGGGATATCGGCCAGCATCGCCTGGAAATTGCCGAATGCCACGCCGGCATAGTAGGAGTATTCGGCATTCACCGTCTCATAGGTCTTGGCACGGGGGATGAACACCATGATGCGCCAGTAGTTGCCGCCTTCTTTCCAATAGGTCTTACCGTTGTCGGCAGAGAGGAAGTGGAGCACTTTGCGCTCGATGTCGGTTTCGCCTTTTTCCTGCAACTTCTTGCGGATGTGGGCGGTAACGGCGCTGATGTTGGACTGCAACATCTCCACATCCTGGAAAATGGCGTGGTTGATGCGTTGCAGGACGTAGTCGGGAGCATCGGCTTCGCGGGTGGTCACTTTGTAGGTGTCGTTAATAAGTCCGGCACCTAAGGGCTTGATTTCTTGCACTGTACCCTTCAACTGGAAATGAGATACAATAGATAAAAGGTCTTCCATAATAGATAATAAATTAATTTATCGTACAAATATAAACTCTTTATCCTATATAAAAAGTTAACAAACAAGATATTTTGCACATTTTATGCGTATATTTGTCCTACGAACCTTTAAACCTACCGAGAAGTGCAGAAGATTATCATACGCCTATTATTTATCATAGCAAGCATGGTTGCCCAGAATGCGCAATCACAGAACATCACATTCAACCACCTTACCACCGACGACGGGCTCTCGCAGTTTTCAGTAAACAGCTTATATATCGACGAAAACGGCATCCTGTGGATTGGAACGCGCGAGGGGCTGAACCGCTATAACGGAGAGGACATCAAGACCTACAAGCTGAGGAAGAACGACCCGAACAGCCTGTTCTGCAATACGGTGCTGCGCATGGCGGGCAACCGCAACGGCAAGATTTACCTGCTGTGCACCGAAGGGGTGGCGGAGTTCAACCTGGTGACGCAGAAATTCACCACGCTGATTCAGGGAAACATCAACAGCATCTACTATAAAGACGGTCTGTTTATCGGCAAAAAGAACGAGGTGTACCGCTATAACGAAAAGACGGGCAACTTCGACCTGTATTACCAGTTGCCGGAAAGGAATGTGGAAATCTTCTGCATGTACATCGACAAGGGCTATCTGTGGATGGGAACTACCACGCAAGGGGTGTACCGCCTGAACATTGCCGGGAAAGAAGTGACGCACCCCATCCATACGGGCAACATCACCAGCATCTACCGGGACAATGAGGGAATACTGTGGATAGGCAGTTGGGAAGAAGGACTGTATCAGGTGCAGACGGACGGGAAAATCACGAATTTCAGGTACGACGCGACGAATCCGCACAGCATCTCGTCCAATTTCGTGCGGGCGTGTTGCGAAGATAACCTGGGGAATATCTGGATTGGGACGTTCAACGGGCTGAACCGCTATAACAAGAGCACCGGGCTGTTCCAGAACCATACCGCGGACAATCTCCAAACGGACGGACTGACCCACTCCTCCATCTGGTGCATCGTGAAAGACAATCAGGGGACGCTGTGGCTGGGGACTTACTTCGGCGGCGTGAATTATTTCAATCCCGAATATGAAATCTACACCCGTCACCTTTACTCCTCCAGCGAGAAGAAGGGGCTGAGCAATCCGGTGGTGGGACGCACCATCGAAGACAAGAACGGCAACCTGTGGATAGGCACCGAAGGGGGCGGACTGAACTACTACGACCGCCGCAGCCGGGAATTCAAGTGGTACCGGGCGCAGGATGGACCGAACAGCATCTCGCACAACAACGTGAAGGCGCTGTACTATGACGAGCAGAAAGAAATCATCTGGATAGGAACCCACCTGGGAGGACTGAACAGACTGGATATAAAGTCGGGAAGATTCACCCACTACCGCATGGAATACGGGAATGAGGAAACGCTTCCGTCGGACATCGTGCGCGACATCGCGCCCTACGAAGACCGGCTGATTGTAGCGACGCAAAACGGCGTCTGCCTGTTCAATCCCGCGGACGGGAAATGCCGGCAGTTGTTCAAGGATACCCCGGAGGGAAGGTCTATCAAAATGGTGGCGGACATTGCCTTCGACCGGGAAGGTACGCTGTGGATTGCCGCTACCGGGGAGGGTGCATTCAGTTACCGGTTCGACACCAACCGGCTGACGAACTACCGGCACCACCCGTCCGACCCGAACAGCCTGAGCAATAACAACGTCAACAACATCACGCAAGACAGCAAAGGGAATCTATGGTTCTCCACCTCGGGCAGCGGACTGGACCTCTACCGCCCGGAAAGCAACGACTTCCGGAACTTCGATATGGAAAAGAACGGACTCGCCAGCGACTGCATCTACGAGACGCAGGAATCGCCGACCAGCGGAAAGCTGCTGCTTATCACCAACGAAGGTTTCTCCATCTTCGACTACAAGACGGAGAAGTTCAAGAATTACAGTGCGGAAAACGGTTTCCCGCTTACGGCGGTCAACGAGAATGCCTTGTGCGTGACCCGTGACGGGGAAATCTTCCTCGGAGGGGTGCAGGGAATGATTTCTTTCCACGAGATGGAACTGAACTTCACGCCCAAGCCGTACAAGATTATCCTTTCACGCCTTATCGTGAACGGAAAAGAGGTGCAGGTGGGGGACGAAACGGGGATTCTGCAACAATCCTTGTGCCACACGCCGGAGATTACGCTCGATGCAAGCCAGACGATGTTCAGCGTGGAGTTTGCCACTTCCAACTACATTCCGGCGAATCAGGACAACATCCTCTATAAGCTGGAGGGGTTCTCGGACAAGTGGACGAATACGCGCGGACTGAAAAGCATCACGTACACCAACCTGAATGCAGGCAGTTACCGGCTGATTATCAAAGCGGACGAAATGAGCGAACACTTGTGCCCGCAGGTATATCTGAATATCCATGTGCTGCCGCCGTTCTACCGGACGATATGGGCTTACCTTATTTATATAGTAATCACGGCTGTCTTGCTGTGGTATCTGGTGCGGGCGTACAAATCGAAAATCAAGTTGCGCGAGTCCTTGAAATACGAACAGAAGCATATTCAGGATGTGGAAGCGCTGAACCAGTCGAAGCTGCGTTTCTTTACCAACATCTCCCATGAGTTCCGCACTCCGCTCACGCTGATTGTGGCGCAGGTGGAGACGCTGCTGCAATTGCAGAACTTCACTCCGGCCATCTACAACAAGATATTGAGCATCTACAAGAACAGCATCCAACTGCGCGAACTGATAACCGAGCTGCTGGACTTCCGCAAGCAGGAACAGGGGCACATGAAAATCAAAGTCAGCCCGCACAACATCGTGCACTTCCTGTACGAGAACTACTTGCTGTTCCTGGAGTATGCCAGCGTGAAGCAAATCAACTTCAAGTTTGAAAAAGAGACGAACGACCTGGAAGTGTGGTACGACCAGAAGCAGATGCAGAAGGTGATCAACAACCTTCTATCCAACGCCATCAAGCATACGCAGGCGGAAGATACCATTACGCTGGGTATCCGCACGGAAGGCGACCGGGCGGTAATCCGCGTCACCGATACGGGAAGCGGCATCGACGCCAAGGAGGTGGACAAGATTTTCGACCGCTTCTACCAGATAGACCCCGTGAACTCGTCGGATGCCGACAAGACGGGAACGGGCATCGGCCTGGCGCTAACAAAGGGTATCGTGGAACTGCATCACGGCACCATCCGCGTGGAAAGCGAACTGGGGAAAGGAACGAGTTTCATCGTCACCCTGCGCCTGGGGAATGCGCACTTCACGGAAGAGGAAATCAACAAGAATGCCGACAGCATCCAGCAGATTGAAATGCCCAAAGCGGAATCGGACGCATTCCTGAAAGCCGAGCTCCAGGAGAACGCTCCCATCAAGCGGATGCCGGACGCCAAAATGCTGATTGTGGAGGATAACGCGTCCATCCGCGAAATGCTGGCGAATATCTTCAAACCCTTCTACCAGGTGCTGACTGCCGCCGACGGAGAAGAAGGGCTGGCGCTGGTGCACAGCGAAATGCCCAATATCATCGTGAGCGACATCGTGATGCCGAAGATGTCGGGAACCGAACTGTGCAAGCAAATCAAGGCGGACTTCAACACGTGCCACATCCCGGTGGTGCTGCTCACCGCCCGCACCTCCATCGAACAGAACATCGAAGGGTTGCGCACGGGCGCGGACGACTACATCACCAAGCCGTTCAATACGAACCTGCTGATATCGCGGTGCAACAATCTGGTGAACTCACGCATCATCCTTCAGGAGAAGTTCAGCAAGCAACCGCAGGCTGCGGCGCAGATGCTTGCCACGAACCCCATCGACAAGGAGATTCTGGACCGTGCGATGGCTATCATCGAGAAGCATCTGGACGATACGGAATTCAACGTCAATATCTTTGCACGCGAGATGGCAATGGCGCGCACCAACCTGTTCACCAAGCTGAAAGCGATTACGGGACAGACGCCCAACGAGTTCATCCTGACCATCCGCCTGAAGAAAGGCGCCTGGATGCTGCGCAACCGGCCGGAACTGAACATTACGGAGATATCGGACAAGATAGGGTTCAGCTCTTCCCGCTATTTCAGCAAATGCTTCAAAGACGTGTATCACATCAGCCCCTTGGCCTATCGGAAGGGCGAAGAAGAGAAGGAGGAAAAAGAAGAAGAATGACGCCGGATGCGTTTTTGTACTTTTTCTTCCATTCCCTGTACTTCTTTGTACACGATACTGGCGGATAGCCTTTACCTTTGGACTCATCAATCAAACTTTAAAGTCCAAAGACTATGAGACATTTATCCAACTATCTGACGTTCCTTCCGGGCGCAGCACTCTTGATGGGATGCGGCAATTCATCCAAACAGGAAGCCCGGCAGCCGCAGAAGCCCAACGTTATCTATCTGATAGCAGACGATTTAGGAATCGGTGACCTTAGTTGTTACGGCGCCACCAAAGTCAGCACCCCGAACATCGACCGCCTGGCGGGTCAGGGATTGCAGTTCACCAATGCGTATGCCACCTCTTCTACCAGTACCCCTTCCCGCTTCGGTCTGCTGACGGGAATGTATCCGTGGAGGCAGGAGAATACGGGCATTGCTCCGGGAAACTCCGAACTTATCATCGACACAGCCTGTGTCACCATGGCGGATATGTTCAGGGAAGAAGGGTATGCCACAGCCGCCGTGGGCAAATGGCATTTAGGCTTAGGCCCTAAAGGCGGTACCGACTTCAACCGTCAGATTAAGCCCAATACGCAAGATATCGGCTTCGGATACGAATATATCATCCCCGCCACCGTAGACCGCGTGCCTTGCGTCTTCGTGGAAAACGGACGTGTGGTAGGTCTGGACCCGGACGACCCCATCACCGTGAGCTACGACCACAAAGTGGGTAACTGGCCTACCGGACTGGAGAATCCGGAACTAGTAAAGATGAAGCCGAGCCAGGGACACAACAACACCATCATCAATGGTATTCCCCGTATCGGCTGGATGACCGGCGGCAAGTCTGCCCTGTGGGTGGATGAGGACATTGCCGATGTCATCACCGACAAAGCGAAGGGTTTTATTGCGGAGCATAAGGACGAACCTTTCTTCTTATATATGGGTACGCAGGATGTGCATGTGCCGCGTGTGCCGCATCCGCGCTTTGCAGGCAAGAGCGGTCTGGGGCCTCGTGGCGACGTTATTCTTCAGTTGGACTGGACCGTGGGGGAAATTATGCGTACGCTCGACAGCCTGAAGCTGGCAGACAACACCATCTTTGTGTTCTGTAGCGACAACGGCCCTGTCATTGACGACGGTTACCATGACCAGGCGCGGGAATTGCTGAACGGGCATACTCCGATGAAGCATTACCGTGGAGGCAAGTACAGTGCCTTCGATGCCGGAACCCGCGTTCCTTTCATCGTGCGCTGGCCCAACGGCATCAAACCGGGCAAGCAACAGGCTTTGTTCTCCATGATCGATGTTTATGCTTCTCTCGCCACCCTGCTGCATCATCCGTTGCAACCGGGCGTCGCTCCCGACAGCCGCGACCAGTTGGACTGTTTCCTGGGTACGGATACCACCGGATGTGATTACATCGTACAGCAGAACCTGAACAATACTCTCTCCATCATCCAGGGTGACTGGAAATATATCGAACCGAGCGACAAGCCTGCCTTGGAGTATTGGACCAAAATGGAAATGGGTAACAATCCCCAACCGCAACTGTACAATCTCTCCACCGATCCATCGGAGAAAAACAATGTTGGGGAAGCGCATCCCGAAAAAGTGACGGCACTGGCGACCTTATTGAAGCAGGTCAAAGAGGCTGCCCGATAATCCGGAAGCATCAGAAATAATACAATAAGTTAATTGTTCGCGGGGTTTGTACGAATTCGTACTATTTGCGAACAATTAACTACAGCCTACGCTTGATTCGACCTATACTTTTGCAAGTGAATCGTTTGATAGTGAACGAAGAACCTTTTAATAACTAATAATTTAATATTTATGAAACAGAAATCCAGCTTTTTAAAAGCATTAGGTATTATGTTACTCTCTGTTTTATTTGCAACGCACGCAAATGCACAGAACATTACAGTAACTGGTACAGTAACTGACAATCTTGGTCCGGTGATTGGTGCTTCCATCCAGGTAGAAGGAACCAGCAACGGATGTATCACTGACATTGACGGAAACTACTCACTCCCCAATGTACCTGCTAACGCAACTCTCGTGTTCTCTTACATCGGTTATCAATCTCAGAAAATCGCTGTAGGCGGCAAAACTAAAATCGACGTAAAATTATCAGAAGATACCCAATTGCTGCAAGAAGTTGTGGTGGTGGGTTATGGCGTACAACGTAAAAGTGACTTGACGGGGGCGGTGGCGTCGGTGAAAGCTGCTGAAGTAATGAAGAATACTCCAACTGCCACAGTAACAGACGCTTTACAAGGCCGCTTAGCAGGTGTGTCTGTTGCTAATGGTGGTGACCCTTCACAGGCTTCCACTATTCGCGTACGCGGAATCAACTCCGTATCGGGCGATACAGGTCCGTTAGTGGTAATCGACGGTTTTATTGGAGGTAATCTGAAAAATATCAATCCAAGTGATATCCAGTCAATCGAAGTATTAAAAGATGCATCAGCAACCGCGGTATACGGTTCCCGTGGTGCCAATGGTGTAATTCTGGTAACTACCCGTACTCCGACTAGCGAAAAAACCACAGTCGAATTTAACGCCTTTGTTAACGTGAAAACTGTACTTAAGAAACCGGATATGCTAAATGCAGGTGAATTTGCCGAACTCGCCAATCAGTTCAAAAAAGAATATTACACCAAACCTGAACAACAAACACCGCTTTATAATGCAGAGCAAGTAGCTGCATTCAAAAATGGACAAGCCGGTTTTAATTATATCGACCATATTTTTAATGAACCAGCTTTAGCTCAAAACTATGACCTTTCTATATCAGGTAAAAATGGAAAAACCAGTTATCTGGCTTCGTTACGTTATGAAAATACGGAAGGTATCATCAAAGAATCCGTATACAAGCAATATAACTGGCGTTTGAAATTAGATACAGAAATCAAAAAATGGGTTAGCGTAGGCCTGAACTTATGGGGGGATTATAGCGAAATAGCCGGTCCGCGTATGTCGCAGTACAATGGTCTGCTTTTGTCTGCCATAAACTATGCACCAACGGTTGAACCTAAAAATGAAAAAGGCGAATACAATAATAATTTTGCTGTCAATGGAAACCCCGCATATAATCCGATGGGCCATATTGAGAACATCAATACTGAAAATAAACGTCTTAATAACCGTGTCCAAGGTTATGTGAATTTCAATATTCTTGATGGATTAACTTTCCGTTCACAAGTAGGCATTACATTCTTCAATAGACTGGGAAATGCTGCTCACAATGAAGAAAGCTATAATTATTCGGCTAATTCCATTACAGAAGCAAGTGCTACAAGTGATTGGAACTTCAGCTTTTTGAATACTAATACTTTAAACTATACAAAAGAGTTCAACAAAAACCACCGTATCAATGCTACCGCCGTATTTGAACAACAACATTCTAACGATTACACACACCTCAGCAAGGCCCAATATCTTTCATTTGCCAATCAATTAGGATTCAATGGACTTGAATATGCGGATAAGGCATTGGTAGAATCTTATAGAGAAAAAGCTTCTTTAATGTCAGGGTTGCTTCGCGTCAACTATGTATTAATGAATCGCTATATGCTGACCGCATCTATACGAGCTGATGGTTCTTCTCGCTTAGCTGACAAATGGGATTATTTTCCTTCAGTAGCTTTAGCTTGGGACGTAAAACAAGAATCCTTTATGAATAATGTAGATTGGATGGATCAATTCAAAATTCGCTTAGGATATGGCGCTGTGGGTAACCAAGCCGTCGAAATCTACCGCATATATTCAAAAATGGAAGCAGTTAAAAATGCAGATGGAACAACTTCCTATATTTTAGGACGTCCCGCTGCAAAAGACTTAAAATGGGAACGCAATATACAAATTAATGCCGGAGTAGATTTCTCGTTCTTAAACGGACGACTAACTACAAGTATTGATTATTACAACAAACTGTCTAAAGATATTCTGCTGGAAGTTGCCCAACCTTACCACACAGGCTGGCCCTCATTATTGAAAAATGCAGGAGAAATTAGGAATACCGGTATTGAAATCACTTTAGGAGCTACTCCCATTAACAGTAAAGATTGGAATTGGAGAACTGATTTGACATTAAGCCACAACAACGGAAAATACGAGCGTATTCCTACCTTGGATAAAAAACAATCAATGGGTGACAAATTCGAAAAGAAACTATTCAAAATGATAGAAGGAGAAAAACTCGGAACTTTCTGGGGATATACTTATGAAGGCGTATGGAAAACAGAAGACGTAAAAGCCATTGCAAAAGATAATAAAGGAAACCCTATCTTGGATAAAAATGGAAAAGAACAAACCAATGGAACCCTATACAAAGTAGTTGCCGGTCAAGCTAAATATAAAGACATAAACGGTGATGGCGTATATAATGAAGGAGACCAAGGCATTATTGGATGTGGACAGCCCATTTTTAACTGGGGTTGGAATAATACGATTTCTTATAAGAACTTTGATTTATCACTTTTCATGGTAGGTTTTCACGGTTTCGATATATACAATGCCACACAACAATCTCGCTTTGGATCATTACCGGGATGTACAACTGACTTATTAACTCCAAATCCGGAGTTCCTACATCGTTGGACTCCAGAAAATGAGAATTCCGACATTCCAGGATTTGTACAGGTCGGGGCTGGAGATATCCGAGAAGCAATCAGCACTCGCTTTGTTGAAAACGGTAGTTTTGTAAAAGTTAAAAGTATCACATTAGGTTATAACTTACCCGAGAATATCTGCAAAAATATTCATATCAACTCCTTCCGTTTGTATGCATCTGTTCAAAATCCATTTCACATTAGTGGCTACTCAGGATTAGATCCCGAAGCTGCTTTAGGAAGTGCTTTGACACAAGGTGCAGACTGGGGTGCATATCCAAATGGACGCAACTTCCTGTTTGGTATTAATCTTTCATTTTAAACCTACTTAAACTGACATTCATATGAAAAAGAATATATTCATTTTTTTATCGGCAAGTAGTCTGTTACTAACAGCATCTTGTGTTGACTTAACTCAAGAGCCAGAGTCCTTTCTCACGGAGGAGGAATACATACAGTATCCTCAAAATCTGGAAACTGTATCCAAAAGTGTTACAGGCCTTTATAACAATCTTTGGTCTGAAAATTATGGTTTCAGTTGTCGTTTAATCCGTTATAATACAGCTGCCGGCGACGTTGTTCCCCAAATGGCTAAGCCTAATAATGACATGATACCTCTGTACAACATGAATCCTGGAGCTGGAACTGTTGTAAAAGACATTACTGCCTTATGGCAAAACTTCTGGAAAGTTATTAATGGTGCCAATAAAATCATAAATGGAACACCCATACCAAATGGAGATGAGGCTCCTAAATATAAGGCAGTCATAGCAGAGGCAAATTTTATGCGGGCATTATCTTATTTCTACCTGGTTCGTATTTTCGGTGATGTACCTAAAGTGACCAATACAGAAGAATCTATTAATTCAACATCTCCCCGCATACCAGTAGCGCAGATTTACGAGGAAATTATTCTTCCCGACTTAGAAATAGCCTGCAGGGATTTACCAACAAAGAGTCGTTCTGGTTCTAGTGACACACCGTCCCAATGGGCCGCAAAAGCCTTACTTACGGATGTATATATGACAATGGCAGGGTGGCCTTTACATAAGGGACAGGAATATTATGCCAAAGCTGCCACGGTAGCTCAAGACATAATAGAACATTCTAATTTAATACTAACCTCCAACTACGCGGATTTGTGGAAAGAGGATAAAAAAACTGAAGCGAATGAGCATATGTTTGCCATACATAACAAAGTTGGAGTCAACCCAAGCCAGTATGGAAAATCATTCTTCCCTTCTGACTACTCCCCCGCAGGGTGGGGGGACTACTTTGCTTCCGCTGAATTTATGGAAGCTTATCCCAATGATGACCGTAAAGCATGGACTTTTGAAACAGAATGGTATACGGATAAGGATCATACCAAGCTAATTACATGGCAACAAAGTGCTAATAAATTGCCCTTAATCAAAAAATACAGAGATTATGATGAGATTATCAAAAATGGAAATATTAGTCAGTTATCAAATGGATTAACTACTGTATACCGTTATGCAGATGTCTTATTGATGTATGCAGAAGCTTCCACTCTTGCAACCAATAGCGTAAACGAACTTGCCAAGAAATGTCTTAACGATGTTCAGAGACGTGCACACGTCCCGTCTGACAAAATTACCAATACTACAGATCCAAAAGAATTCGATAAAGCAGTATTTGCAGAACGCGGATGGGAATTATATGTTGAAGGTAAACGATGGTTTGACATCATTCGACGTGAAAAAGCTGCTGAAGTACGTCCGGATGTATATAACAATTCCATTTATAAAGCCAATGCACATTACTATCTGCCTATACCTATGACGGAAGTAGAAATGGCCGGTTGGACAAATAATGCCGGTTACTAATTAATATACAAAACCTTCTAACCTTATAATTATTAGTTAATCGACTAAACCTTAATCATATTTATATGTGGAAGAGGGAGGAGCCGTGAGGTTCTTCCCTCTTTTTTTCCCCACAAACAAGCATTCTACTTATCTATAATATTTCAATCCACTACCTCTTTACTATCCAATTAGTATACATACGCTACATAGCAAAAAGTAAGAACCTACCCCCTATTAATCGGGGTAAATCTTCTCTTCAACATAATATTGTTCATAGTCTCTGTACAATTTCGTACTAATTGCGAACAATTAACTAATATTCGTTGGACTCTATTCATATAAATTTGCGCCGTGGTTTAATGATTCTTGGGTAGTACCAATGCAAAGCCAACCTTTATTAATAACTAATTAACAAATTAATATTTATGAAACAGAAAGTAACCTTGATGTTGCTGACAGCTTTTCTCTGTTGCGTGCTGAGTATACAGGCACAAACGGGAAATCAAGTGACAGGTAAAGTTATCGACGCCATGGGAGAACTCCCCGGCGTAAGCGTTGTTGTGAAAGGCACAACAAACGGAACTACAACCGACATGAATGGACAATTTACCTTGCAAAACGTAAAACCGTCCGATGTGCTTGTTTTTTCTTTTATAGGTTATAAGACACAAGAACTAAAAGCAGGCAATCAAAAAACCTTCAATATCACAATGGAAGAAGATGCACAAGCATTGGAAGAAGTTGTTGTTGTCGGTTATCAGGAAGTCCGCAAGAAAGACCTTACGGGTTCGGTATCTAAAGTCAACATGGAAGACCTTTTGAAAACGCCCAGCGCATCTTTCGACCAAACCTTAGGAGGTCGTATTGCCGGTGTAAACGTATCTTCCGGAGAAGGTATGCCGGGTAGTACGATGACTATCACCATCCGTGGTAACAACTCACTGACACAAGATAATACTCCCCTCTATATCATTGATGGATTCCCTGTGGAAGACCCTGCCGTAGCCTCTGCCATCAATCCGAATGATATCGCATCCACCGATGTATTAAAAGATGCTTCCGCTACAGCAATCTACGGTGCCCGTGGTGCTAACGGAGTCATCATCATCACGACCAAACAGGGTAAAGTGGGCAAGCCGCAACTTAGTTACGACGGCAGTTTCGGCTTCTCTTCCGTATCCAAAAAACTGGATATGATGGATGCTTACGAATATGTAAAATTGCAATATGAAGTAGAGCCTACAAGAGCCACAGAAAAATACTTCCCTTTACTTGACGGACACCAATGGTCATTGGAGGACTATCGCGGTATTCCGCAGAATAATTATCAAGACGAGATTTTCCGTACTGCATGGCAGCAGAATCACAATATACGCCTGACCGGTGGTTCTGAGGGTATACGCTACAATGCTTCCCTCTCTTACTACGACCAGGAAGGTATCTTGCTGAATACTGACTATGAACGTTTACAAGCCCGTATGAATACTTTGGTTAAGCGCGGAAAACTCACCATCAATTTCAATACGAACTTCTCACGCTCTATTCAGAGTGGTGCCTCTCCTTCTTCCAGTTCATATTCCGGTATGAACAATCTGTTCTACAGTGTCTGGGGATATCGTCCGATCAACTATCCGGGACAGTCTTTGGATGCTTTGCTCAACAATCTTGTAGATGATGATGTAGACGCCTCAAACGACTACCGTTTCAACCCGATTGCCGACCTGAAGAATGCTTACCGCAAGTATTATATCAATAATCTTCAATTGAATGGGTACGTGGAATACGAATTCATAAAGGGATTGAAGTTAAAGGTTTCCGGAGGTTACACGTATGATAATCGCCATACAGATACCTTTAATAACTCGAAAACACGTTACGGCGGTCCTACTTCCACCGATAAAGTGAATGCCGAAGTGGTACGTCAACAACGCCTCACCTGGTTGAATGAAAACATTCTGACTTATCAGACTAACTTCAAGAACAAGCACTTCTTGAATACAATGCTTGGTGTAACCTTGCAAAACTCGGATTATGAATTCTATTCATTCCGCATGAAACAAATTCCGAACGAATCACTGGGTATGGCGGGTATGAGCCAAGGTACTTTCGACAAAAGCACTTCTACCCTTTCATCTTGGGCAATGCTTTCCTATTTAGGACGTATCAATTATAATTATAAGTCCAAATACTATGCCACGGCTTCCTTCCGTGCCGACGGTTCTTCCAAGTTCAGTAAGAAAAACCGTTATGGATATTTCCCCTCGGGTTCGTTGGCATGGAGCTTCTCGGAAGAAGATTTCATGGCAGATTACAAGAAATGGTTCTCAAGCGGTAAACTTCGTTTAAGCTGGGGTCTTACCGGTAATAACCGTATCGGCGAGTACGATTATTTAGCCCTGCTCGATATGATTAAGAGCCATGTCACCACCGGTTTGCCTAATACTGTATATCCTTTCGATGGCAATAATGGCAATGTAGGTGTAGCTCCCATCTCTCTTCCCAATGAAGACTTAAAATGGGAAACTACCGAACAATGGAATTTAGGTCTCGACCTGGGATTCTTTGACGAACGTATCAGCTTCACGGCAGATATCTACCGTAAGACTACCCGCGACTTGTTATTGGATGCTTCTTTACCTTATTCATCAGGCTACCTTACTGCAATCAAAAATATCGGTAAAGTACGTAACGATGGTATCGAGTTAACATTGAACACTGTCAATATTGATAATAAGAAGTTCAAATGGACAACTAACTTCAATATTTCTTTCAATAAGAATAAAGTTCTCGAACTCTCCGAGAATCAGACCAGTTTGCGCAGTACTGCCAAGTTCGACCAGAACTTCAACAGCCAACCTAACTACATAGCTAAGATCGGTCATCCAATGGGTATGATATACGGATATATATATGAAGGGACCTACAAGTATGATGAATTCGATAAATCCGGTAACTCTTACACACTGAAAGGCAACGTACCTCACTATGTAAGCGAAAGCAATACCCAACCGGGTATGCCTAAATACAAAGATTTGAACGGGGACGGCATCATCGATACAAACGACCGTACCATGATTGGCCGCGGATTGCCTATCCACACCGGCGGTTTTACCAACAACTTCGAATACAAAGGATTCGATTTGAATATCTTCTTCCAATGGTCTTACGGCAACGATGTATTAAATGCTAACCGTTTATTCTTTGACAGTGGTTTCCAAAAGAAGAGAGAGCTGAACCAATATGCCAGCTATGCCAATCGCTGGACACCTGAAAATCCGAACAGCGATATTCCGGCAGCCACTAACTCCAGCTCCAATCTCGTTATCTCTTCCCGGGTAGTAGAAGATGCCTCATTCCTACGTCTGAAAACTGTTACTCTGGGTTATACGATACCGAAGAATTTCTTGAAGAGATACAAAATAGACAACGCCCGCCTCTACCTAGCGGCACAGAACTTATGGACTATCACAGGCTATTCCGGATATGACCCTGAAGTATCCATTCGTGAAGGCGGTTTGACACCGGGTCTTGACTTCTCATCTTATCCGAGAGCTCTCTCCGTAAGTTTCGGTATTAACTTAGGTTTCTAATCTCACATAACATTGTAATATATGAAAACTTTAAAAACAATTATATTATCTCTCACTTGTCTGACTGTGGCCTCTTGTGACTTTCTGGATAAAGAGCCCACTAAATTGACACCTGAAGTATACTTCAACAATGCAGGAGAAGCTGCTTCGTTCCTGACCTCGGTGTATGCTCCCTTAGCATCACAAAACTATTACGGAAATGAATATATGTTCATGGTATGCGGTGATGACTTATCTCATTATGGTGGCGGCCGTAATCCTCAAAGTAACGGTGCAATAGCCTGCAATAATGCCAATTCAAGCTCACCCCAATTCAGCAATCTTTGGCAAACTCTTTACACGGGTATCGACCGTGCCAATACTTTCCTTGAAAATGTTGACAAGACCGCCGACATCTCCGATAAACTGCGTCTGCAATATAAATCGGAAGCACGTTTCATGCGCGCCTTCTATTATTTCACATTGGTGCAAGGATGGGGAGACGTTCCTTTCAAAGTTACCTCGACAAATAGTGTTACAGGTCTGGATATTCCCCGTACGGACAAGCAGACTATTTATGACTTTATCATCACGGAGATGTCTGAATGTGCTGAAGGATTGAGTACGGCAGCCGAATTGGGATATAAACCGGGACACGTTTCAAAATCAGCCGCATGGGGTATACTGGCACGTGTCTATCTGTTCAGAGCCGGCGAACATTTCCGTGACAAAACCTCTCCTGACGAAACAAAAATCCAGGAATACTTTAAGCAAGCCAGCATTTATGCCCAAAAGGTAATGGGTCAGGGACATGATCTGACGGATAACTATTGGGATGTATTCATCGACATCTGTTCGAATAAATATAACAGTACCGGAAAGAATGAAAGCATCTGGGAAGTGGAATTCTCAGGCGACTACACTTCAGAGATAAGGGCGGAAGGACGAATCGGTAACCTTTTAGGCATTAAATGTCCGGATGTATCGAACGATCAATCTCTTCTCGACGCGAAAGACCCGGGCTTCGGGTATGCATACTTCTGGTCTACTCCGAAATTATATGAACTCTATGTGAATAATGGCGACCTGGAACGCATGAACTGGAGTATAGCTCCTTTTGAATATGTAGAAGCAACAAAAGGCAAGGGTATTACCGGACGCCAGTTTGAATTCGGCAAAATCAAAGAAGTGAAAGAACAGTATTGGGATGTTTCTTACAGCTACGGTGAAGGCAATAAAGACAAAAAGACCGGAGACTTCGAGAAAACAGAAGCAGATTCAGAAAAGAACTATTCTCGTGCCTGTGGTAAATATCGCCGTGAATATGAGCTCTACGGTTCAAAGAAAAACAAGAATTACACTTCTATCAACGTTCCTCTGTTGCGTTACTCCGACGTATTGTTAATGGTTGCCGAAGCCGAAAATGAAACTAACGGCCAGCCTACCGCTTTGGCATACCAATGCCTGAATAAGGTACGCGAACGTGCAGGAATCAAAACCTATCCCGAAGGAAGTTTAGACAAAGCCGCATTCCGCCAAGCCGTAAAAGACGAACGAGCTATGGAACTTTGTTTTGAATATACTCGCCGTTACGACCTGATTCGTTGGGGGGAATATGTGAAAAACATGAACGAACTATCTGCCCGTGCCCAGCAAGGTGCTAATGCCAACTGGTCGACAGGTCCCAGTTATAGCGTATATACTTTCTTCAAGATAACCGATGCTTATAATTATTTCCCGATTCCTGATAGTGAAATGTCCGTCAACAAGGCCATCACTCAAAACAATCCGGGTTGGTAATCATCTTTCTAACTATTTAAAACAAATAAGATTATGAAACTAAATAAAATGATAATAGCTCTTGGTATCGTCAGCATTGGTTTTACTTCCTGCGAAAGTGAATTTACCAAAGATGCTGAGCTGAATGTGAATGTTGCGACCAACGACGGAGTAAGTTTCGATGGTCAAACCATTACCGTCAAGAAAGGTACTCCCATAGAGTTCCAATTCAATGGCGACCCTGATTTCCTGACGTTCTTTAGCGGTGAAGACGGGAAAAAGTACGAATATCGCGAACGTATAACCGTTGATGAAAACGAAATAGAAAGTTCCGTCTTGAAGTTCACTCTTACACCTCAATATGGTAATCCTACCAACATTCTCACAATGTATGTGTCCGATGAATTTCCCGGAATCGATAAAGGAAACTTCGCTGCGGATTCTGTATTGGTAGAGCAACATCCCTGGAAAGAACTGATTCCTTCCTCCGAATTTCCTACAGCCGTCAAACAAACTTCTTTCGAAGTCGATATGAAGCCATATCTGGGTAAAAGAATTGCCATAGCTATCTGTTACCGGGGGCAGGATAATAAGGTGTCGCAAACCAAGTTTACATTTAAAAACTTGCAAGTAGCCAATCAGATGACAAACGGGCAAACGACCGCCTTTACTGCCAACTCATTCGGCTTCACGCCTATCAACATGCTGCACAGGCACAATCTCAAGGACCAGAAAGGGATGACCTCCAACAGGGCATACGGTACCGTAACCAATAATACTTCCGGCATTTGGAACTTTAAAGACATGAACGCTTTCTTCATTCATAGCTCGAATGCAGGAACAGAATTAAAATACAGTTGGTTGGTGTCCAACTTGTTTGTGGCGAACGCTTGCTCTCCCGATACCGGTGTAGGCTTGAAGAATGTTACACAAAGTCTTGATAGTTACCAATACACTTACAATAAACCCGGAACTTATACCGCAACCTTTGTAGGCACTAACGGAAACTATAAACAAGAATCTTCTGTAGTGCGTGAATACAAAGTAGTAGTTACCGAATAACCACAAGACTTCTGACCTTAATCAATAAAACGTCCTTAATTTAATTCTCTAAGGGGCTTTTCCAGACAGCGGAATAGCCCCTTTTTATTAAAACACCACGCTCAACGCAGCAAAAATAAGATAGATTTCCTACCTTTGCTGCAACATACCAACTAACACTAATCACACTCGCTCATGAAAAAATACAGCTTACTCCTGCTACTGATAGCTTGCATCAGCTTGGAAGTATCTGCACAAAAAATAGAAAATTTAGTGGAACTGAAGCAGAAGTCCGAGAATCCCCTCTTCCACCATTTAGGCAAAGCACCGCGTACACCGGCTTTCGAGTGCGAAGGCTATTGGGTCTGGGGAAGCTCGGCAGTGAAAGGTGATGACGGAAAATACCATTTATATGTCTCCCGTTTCCCGAAAAGCCTGCCTTTTCACCCGGGATGGATGGTTGCTTCAGAAATCGTACATGCGGTGGCTGATGTTCCGCAAGGCCCTTACCACTTCAGCGATGTAGCCTTGCCTGCTCGTGGAGCGCAATACTGGGACGGACGTTCCACTCACAATCCGCGTATCCTGAAGCAGAACGGCAAGTATTACCTCATCTACATGGGTTCCACCCATCCTTTTGCCGACCCAACCTACGAGCAGCTTACCTTGGATAGTCCCTGGTGTACTGTGGCTCGTGCCAATAAACGGGTGGGGCTGGCAATGGCAGATTCTCCCTACGGTCCGTGGAAACGGCTGGATGAGCCTATCTTGAAGACAAAGCCTAATACATTCTACAGTTTCCTGACTTCCAATCCTTCTCCCATCGTACAGGAAGACGGCTCGGTAATGATGATTTTCAAAGGACGCCATTACATCGACGGACACAAGCATTCTGCCATGAGCCTGGGAATCGCCTATGCACCGGCCATTACCGGTCCTTATGAAGTGCTGAATAACGAGCGCCCCATCTTCGAGGTCGACGGTCAAGGCGAAGCAGAAGACCCTTTCCTGTGGAAAGATGCCGACGGTTACCATATCATCTTCAAAGACCATGTAGCTAAGTTCACGGGCGAACGAGGCGGTGGCGTCATGGCTCATTCTGAAGACGGCATCCGGTGGAAGGTAGACAAGGATCCTAAAGCCTATTCCCTCACGGTGGAATGGGAAGACGGCAAAATCGGTAAACAAGGGCAACTCGAACGTCCTTTCATCCTGTTTGAACAAGGAAAACCGACCTATATCTTCTTTGCTACTATGGACGGCCCCGGTGGCTTTGAGAACGCTTCCCACTCTTGGAACATGGTCATCCCTATACAAAACAAAAAATAATCTGAAACTTATGAATCCTACATTGCCCATCCATTTCGCCCCCCTTCAAGGCTACACCGACGCCGTCTATCGCCGGGCACACGCCCGCATCTTCGGGGGTATCGACACTTATTATTCACCTTTTGTACGGGTGGAACATGGAGAAATACGCCGTAAAGACATTCGGGATATTGCCCCGGATAACAATCAAGGATTGCATCTGATTCCACAACTTATCGCACCGAATGTGGACAAGGCAGAGCACATAATGGCCCTTTTCATCGAGAATAATTATACGGATGTAGACATAAATCTGGGCTGTCCCTTCCCTATGCTGGCAAAAAGGCACAATGGAGCGGGTATGCTTCCCTACCCCGAGGAAGTGAAAGCACTGCTCACTACGCTCGTAGAAAAATATCCGCACGTGCATTTCTCCGTCAAACTACGATTGGGATGGGACAAGGCGGAAGAATGCATCGCCCTGCTCCCTCTGCTGAACGAACTGCCCCTCTCGCACCTCATCCTGCATCCACGACTTGGAAAGCAACAGTACAAGGGCGAAGTAGACCTCGATGCTTTCGAAGCCTTCTATAACGGTTGCCGCCAACCGCTGTTCTACAACGGGGACTTGCACACAGAGGCGGACATACAAGCCGTCACCGACCGCTTCCCCCGGCTTGCGGGTATCGTAATAGGCCGCGGCTTGCTCGCCAATCCCGCTCTGGCATGGGAATACCGACAGGGAATGCAACTCGCAGAAGACGAAAGAAAAGAGAAAGTGCGCCAACTGCACGCCGAAGTATTCAGCGCCTACCGGGAACAGTTGCAAGGCGGAGACCTGCAACTGCTCACAAAGATGAAAAGTTTCTGGGAATATCTCTTGCCCGACGGCGACCGGAAAGCCAGAAAGGCCATTCACAAGGCTACGAAACTGACGGCCTACGAAATCGCTGTCTCCAACCTACTCCGGTAGATAACCGGGAATGAGGTGCACTTCCGGGCGTATCTGAGCGACACGATGCAACTTCATCCATTCGTTCAGCAAGGCTCGATGCTGCAACAAGACTTCCCTATACTTCTTCTCGATGGCTAAGTTCCGCATCTCACCGCGATCGTTCTCCATGTCGAAGAGTTGCTCGCGATAGTTGCCTTTGTCATAGAGTACATACTTGTAGCGGGAAGTGCGTAAGGCCCAACCGCGGGCCACTCCCTTGTCAAAGGTAGTTTCGGTCACCACATAAGGCTGATGCGGAAGTTCCGGGTCAGCTTTCTCTACCAATGTTTTGAAAGATACGCCGTGCAGGCCTTCCGGCAGTTCTACTCCCGCCCAGTCGCAAACAGAGGCGAAAAAGTCCACGCCATTATTGATTAGCTGAGGCAACTCCCGACCGCCATTCTTCTTGCCCGGCAAGGTGACGATAAGCGGTATATTCACCACTTCTTCATAAAGCGCCGATTTCTGGTTCCAGTGATGCGCACCTACCCCGTCGCCATGGTCGCTTGTAAAAATCACCACCGTATTCTTCCACAAATCCAGCCGGTCGATGGCATCTACCACCTTGCCTATTTCGGCATCCACTTTTTCCACCAGGCGATAGTACAGACTGCGGTAGCGCCGCCAGTCTTCGGGAGTGAAATTGCGGGTAGGATAAGCGGAATAGTTCAGGCTCTGTTCGTAGGAGATGACATCGGCATCATAAGGATTCTTTGCAAAGTTGGCAGGCAGCCCCGGCCATTCCGGTGAAGACAGATCTTCCAGATTCCCGTAAGGAAGATTTTGCCGGCGAGCATATTCGCAGATGTTATGCGGATTGTCATAACCCACTACCAGGAAAAACGGACGGGTATGCTTCTTCTCTAGAAAGGAGACGGATGCCTCGGCCAGTCCATTGTCATTATGCGGATAAAGGGTGGTAAAGCCGAAAAGGCTATCGGGCATCGAAGGAGTGTGCACATGCCATTTCCCGGCGTAAGCACATTCATAGCCCGCATCGCGAAGCAGCCGGCCCAATGTACGGGAGCGAAGGGAATCGGGCATCGGGATATTATTTCGTTCAAGCCCCACTTCGTGTGAGGTATGCCCCGTAAACATGGAAGCCCGTGACGGACCGCTCAGAGGAGCTGAGCAGTAGGCGTTACGAAATAATACGCCCGCCTGGGCAAGGCGGTCCATATTCGGGGTATGTACATCCGTATTGCCCATGCAACTCATTGCAGAGGCGGTCTGCTGGTCGGTAACGATATAGATAAGGTTAGGCAAATCTTTCGCCACTGCCCCCACAGGCAGGGAGGCAGTGGTATACAGCAATATAGTTTTCCATTCTTTCATAAGATAATCCGTTAGCTGTGTTTAATTCTTCTTTAATTCCACATCGAAGCTGGCGGCATCCTTGCAGGTGAAGCGCAACACCGTCTGTTTCTTATCGGCAGACACCAATTTACAATAAGGCGTTTCAGTCACTTGCCACTTGCCTTTCAGGGTAACAGTCACAGGGATTTCGCCACTTTCGTTATCCTTCCACGGGCGGGAATAGATGCTGCGCTCGATGCGCTTTCCATTCTGATCGAAAGCCTCATCACTCGGACCGCGATACAAGGCAAGATCCGGTTGGGAGACGGTAAGCAACAGGCGGTCCTGACCTTCGCGTATCATAACAAGACAAGACGTGTCAGCCTGCTGCAACCAACCTTCGGAAGGAAGGGATTGCGGAGTTTCAAACAAGACGTAAGAAGTAAGAGGCTCGGCAAGGGAACGGACAATATGCGCAGTCCGGTCTTGTTGCAGTACTCTATACGCAGGCTTGCGGGCAAATGCTTTCAAGGAAGCGGCATCGGTGCGGGGCAGTACGGCATATTCATAAGAAGCGCCTTTCGGAGCCTTGCCATGCCCGATGATTAAAGACACCCAGTCGCCCGACGTGGGTTTAGTGCTGCGTTCGCCCACAGTGACTTGGGGGAAACTCTTGATAAATTTAGCCGATTTCATCGAGGATTTCCCGATGTAATAGCCTACATTGTTCGGGTCGAGATAAGTTTTCCCGTCACTTTGATAGGCATCCCAATACTGATGTGTTTCGGGGGTGATTGCCGCCAACTGGAATACAGTGGTTTCTGTCGGGAACTCCGTGTTCGTATTCTCGATATCACTGCCGAGACACACAATCACATCGCCGAAGAAATGGAAAGACTTGCGCGCCCGATGCGAGCCGTTGTATTTGTCATGCTCGTGCAGCTTCATACCGAAGTTACCGTTCATCCGGGCTTGCGACAGTCCACCGGCAAAAGCTTCATCGGAGTAGAGCATCTCTTCCATGCCGGAGAACGTATCGACATTCAGCACCTTTGCCCGCAATTGGTCGAAAGGCAGGTGAATGCTCGTCACTCCCGGAATACGATTCCAGTCGAAACCCGCTTCTTGCCAGCCGGAAGTGCCAAAAGTTACGATTTCATCGGGCTTTCCGGTCAGAATCTGCATACTTCCATGTGCCAGGTAGCGGCCATAAAAGTTGGCAGGCAGGTAGTGTTCGGCAGCCCAAAGGTAACGGGAATGACCGCGCACCACCGCAGCCCAGTTGTCACGCCGCTGGACGGATACGCAACCATATCCCAAGGAAAGGTTGCCTTGCGGGTCGGATTCGGGGCGGAAGCCCTGTGCTTCGAGCAGTTCTTTCACCTCCAACTCCTGACGGGTAGAGGCTTTGGGCAGGTAATCGGGCGCATCTTTATCAGCAGTCTCCATGCGTGAGACAAGGCGCAAGTAGGCGGCAGCCATGTCGGGGTCATACTTCTGTTTGCCGTCCGGCGTACCGGCCAAGGCCATCGTGGCATACTGTATCGGTATCAACTGCCCCTTCCCGTTGGGATGCCGCCCGGACATGGACAGCGGCCATTGTTTCAGGTTGCAATAGAAGCGCATGGTAAGGAGCACGTTCTTCACCGTCTCGTGTGCCAGCGGGGAGAGTTTGAACTCGGTTCCGCTCAGCAGATAAATCATATTGGTAGCTCCGTCCAGACCGCCCACAGCATAAGCGGGATAGTTGTTGCAGTGGTGGAAGCAAGCTCCGTCGGACTTGAACGAACCCGACAGTCCCGGTGCAGGCCGGCAACCGTAGTCCAGCCAACGGGAGAAGGAACGCAGGTATTGCAACTTCTCGGGCGTATCTTCCATAATCAGGATGCTGGCAATGCGACCTTGCAACTTGGTGTTGAAGGTGTCGATGTCGATGCCGTTGATCGTAGGTTTGGGATAAACTTCGTTGGTGATGGCATACCAGTTCAAGGTACGTTCGGCTTCCTCCAGTTTGCCAGCCTCGCGCAGCACGTCCTTCATCAGGAAATAAGAGACGAAAAGACCACGCATACTGTAACCGTAGTGATGGATATTTCCCCAGCAACTTCCGTAAGCCACTCCCTGGTCGGTGATATTGTCGTACATGGCGAGGAACTTACGACGCAGTTCGTCCTTCCATGCCGGGTCTTGGGCATTCTGCCAGGCAATGGAGATACGCTTCATCAGGTTGAAGTAGTCGCTCATCTCCACACCCTGCTTGGTGAACATATCCTTGTCCCAATCGGGAATCATACGCTCATAGGCTTCGGACTGGCGGACAAAGTAGATGGGCAGGCCGGTGACTTTACCGTCCTTATAAGTAATCTCGTAGAAGTCATACTTCTTGCGGATGGCTTCCATCTCCTTCTCTGTCAGGCGTGAAGGTGTGTAGAGCATCTTGCGGAAGCGTTGTTCCATGGTACGGATGTCCTGTTTCTGTGCATCGGTGATGGGAGTCAGAGCGATGTCGGGCTTCCACAGAGAGTGTTCGTAGATGACAAGCCAGTGGTTGGTAGTACCTTTGTTGACGAAGGGCACCTGCACGTCCGCTGTCTGCTGGCGGGCATCCACCTTGCTGGCGGTAATCAGGTGGTCGATGAAAAGCTTGCCTTCCACGTCCGGCGCCACGATACGGATTTCGTTCATCCCTTCCTCGGGCGTACCTTGCATGTCACGCTCATAACACACCCAAGCTCCGCGCCAACCGGTGAAGTTGATGCCGAAAGGAAAAGAAGTACATTTCTTGCCGTCCTTCAGGAACTGAAATTCGATTTGCTTGTCCTGCGCCTGCTCGTTGTACACCCATACGATGAAAGCGGAGAGGTAGGTATCTTTGCCTGTGGGGTCTTTTTGTTCAAACTTCAAGTCTTTGCGGATGGAAAGGACGGCTTCGGGGCTGAACGTCCACGCCAGACTGTGCCGGCCGTCACGATAATGGTCGCCGCTAACGGTAAGCTGTGAAGTGGTGGCGGTGATAAATTCCGGCACGGACTCTTCTTCGAAAGAGAGCAAACGCTCGTTCTTCACTGTCTGCGCCTCCCCTTGCAGGGGCATACATAGAGCAAGAAGCACGACCGCTCCCGCTGTCCATTTACTGAATTGCATCATGTCTGTTTATTTAAGGTTATCTAATCTGTTCACTTTGAAACCGGCGAAAAGCACGTGATTCTGCCACAACCGCAAGGCGAAATGACCGTCGCCCTGTCCCGGCTCCACGGGCAGTCGGAAAAGTTCCCGGCCATCCATACTGAAAGTAGTCACGTCACGATATACGCGAATGCGGACTTCGTGCCACCGGTCGGGCTTCAGCAGATGGGCGGGGTCGGTATATTCTTTCAGCACAGGCTTGATGCGGGCATCGTCCACGCCGTAATATTTGCCGTGATAGCGGCGGAAGCGGGTGGTCTTGTTTTCGTTGCCGCCATAGCCCACGTAGTACAGGTTCAGTGTATTGTAGTTCTTGAACTCGCCGTTACGCCAGGCGCTACGGGCAAAGAAATCATCGGGATGAACCGGGTCGTTGGCGGCCCAGAAGCAGTTCAGGTCGCTAAGACGGTCGAAAGGACCGCCCTCTAAGATGAAACGGACACGGTAAGTGATTTCATAATTACCCGTCAGGCGTTGATTGTACCACAAGGTGAGTCCGTCGGGAGAAACGATATCCATCGTATCGCCCTGACAGGTGATTTCCACTTTTCCGGAGGAGTCTTCGACGGTCCAGTCGGAAAGACTGCAAGAGGCTGTTGCTCCCGATGCAGGGAGGAGAAGCCCCAAAACGATTGTTAACAAAGCAGGTAGTGTCATAGGGTAATGCGCTAATGTGCTAATATGCTAATGTGCTAATATGCTAATGTGCTAATATGCCAATGTGCTAATGTGCAAATGTGCAAATGTGCTAATGTGCTAATGTGCAAATGTAATAAGAGGACGGGCATTATGATGACCCGGGACGCAATATCACATAATGCAAAGAAACCCCTCTTTCAGGAAAAAGAGAGGCATAAATCGTACAGAAGAGGTACAAAAATGTAACGGAGGTCTTGCTTAAGGATGAATTTCCTCGAAAGCTTTATTTTCCTCGCCAACGGTATGAACGGTTTCTTCCAGTTCCTCGATGGGAAGGTCGAAATTGTACCAGTCGTTATAGCAATCGGTGACGTACCATTCGCCGTCTATCAGTTCGAAAACGATACGTAGTGAAGGCTCCGATTCGTCATAACCGGCTTCAAACTCCTTATGCGCAGGGTCGTCTATCGTGAAGCGGGAAACATATACGCCGCCTTCTTCTTCGGTAACCCGTCCCTCTTTCAGGGTTTCGGCATCCAGCAGAGGCCACTTATCCCGCGTGAAAGGGAACGTCTGTTCCGTCTCTCCGTCTTCTTTCAGCAGTACGATGGGCGATTTCAGCGGAAACTTAATGCGGGAATACTGAAACGATGCACTGGACGTGAACTTCCGGAGGAATGTCTCGAAATCCTCTTGAGCCGACAAGCTGCCGGAAGCCGACAGCATGAGTGCCGTACACAGACAAAAAACAAATTGAATTGCTTTCATACATGCGAATTATTTCTACTGCGCAAAGATACAATCTCTTCCGGATAATTAAGTAGCGGGAAGGGAATTTATATGATTGCAAGTCCTATGCATCAGAAGTGTTTTTTCATTGAAAAGCAGGAAAAATCCATATTTACTCCACAAAAAGTTTTTTTTGCCGTATCATCCGTCATGCTGTCACGATTCCAAGCATAATCATCTGAACTGAAACCGATTGAAGCGTGACAGATAGGTGTGACAGATGCCTTCGGAAGGATTCATCTGTCACACCCGTGCCGACCGGGCTATTTCTTCCGCATCTCCAACCAATCAGTTTCTCACAAGTTCCACACGCTAAAACTCGCAGTTTCGCAGGCTGAAACTCCCGGTTTTGAAGGCTGAAACTCACAGTTTCGCCCGTTGAAACTCGGAGTTTTCCCCGTTGAAACTGACAGTTTTGCCTGTTGAAACTCAGAGTTTACCTTGGCAATCTAAGCACAGAGGTCCGCCTTGGTAATCAGGAAGTGGAGCTTATAAGATGCCGGATTCAAATCCTGTTATCCTATTTTTTAAGCCCCAAGACTTTTAAGGAGGGTGTGTCAAAAATGAATTGAACACAGAGTCACAGAGACACAGCGCTTTTTAAAGTACTCAAAATAAAACCTCTGTGCCTCTGTGACTCTGTGTTCAATCTTTTAATCGTGCGTTTTGACACACGCCCCTCTCCTTTCCTTTCAGATACTCATAGCCGAAGCGGCAACGGAGGCAGTCTCTCTTGTCACAATACTCTTTCTGCAACTGGAGCAGAGCTTGGGAGTCGGCCGCGGTGTAGACGGGTAGTCCTGCGCCATCCCACAGGCGGGTCACATGATTGTTCTCGGCCTTTAATGTTTCAAGAAAAAGGGTGGCGCGTTCACAAAGCCTCTCTTCCGCTTTATGCATTCCATAGGCATACAGAAAAGGGATAACCGTATTGATAAGTATCAGGTTCAGCGCATTTTCACCCACTTGCTTTTCCTGACGCGGCGATATTTTCTTAAAAGTGAAGTGTTCTTCCCAATACTCGGAGGCTTTTGCGCGCAAGATTTTCTTCACCGCCTCCAATGTTTCAGCCTCCATCACACGAGAGAATAAGGATTGCTCTTTATAATAGAGTCCGGCAAGCTGCGCCAAGCGTACATGCGGGAAATTACCGGGTCGTAAGCGCAGGAACCGCCATTGCCCGGCGGTCATAGGGGCGGACAACTCGAACTTATGCTGTAAATACCTGAATTCTTTCCGCAGGTTCCGGCAATAATCGTCATCTTCGGGAGTTTCTTCTTCCAGCAACCCCGCTTGTCCCAGGAAGAAAGCCTCCACCTGAAACAGGTTGTCCCGGTGCTTATCCACGGCACGAAAAGGGATATGGTTTGCCCACGCCTCAAAGGCATCTCCATTCAGTCCGAATCCGAAGTTGCGGGCAAGGGTAATAAAGAAGACATCTTCCCAATGATTGTTGCAACGTTGCAGCCGTCCGGCAATCGCACGCGCTTTCTGCTCGAAGCGCTCTACCTGCAAGGCGGACAGCCAGGAGTGAACCGTAAGTTTGGGAAGAGAGCTGAGGATGGAGTAACAGGGCGGATATATCTCGGCTTCCTGCAACTCGCCATAACGGCGGGCAATACTTTCGGGACACTCCAACCGGAGTTGGGGAATGAGTTCTCCGTTGGGGCGATAGACGTCGCAGTCCGACAGACGGACCACATGGAGAATCACGTTCCCGTAGGCCGGGTCATGGTCGTGCCCGTGGCGAAACCAGTCGGTGGCCTGCGTATGTATTTCCACGTTGCCCACCCAAAGCGTACCGTCTATCTTGAGTTTGGCGTTAAAAAAATCGGGGCCTGCATTTGTGTTCGGCAAACCGGGATCTATTACTTCGACCGGCTGTCCGGAAGTGGTTTGGAGCGGAGATAAAGGAAAGATTTTATGCTTCCAAACGTAATGCAGCAATTGTTCCATTGTTAACAAGAAGTTAATGTTGTGTGCAAATGTAAGAAAAAGATTACCTTTGCGACCTATAGTTGGTAAGTTTTTGAGTTTTAAAGTTCTTTAGTTTGTAAGTTTAGGGGTTCGGCAAGGATGAAAAGTATAGAAAGCATCAACGCCTTACAACCACAAGCCCCCCAAAACAGAAAGCCCTACAAACTAAGAAACTCAAAAACCTACCAACTAAAAAACGAAAGAACCCAAAAACTTATAAACTCAAAAACTCAAATGAAAATAGCATTAATTGGTTACGGAAGAATGGGTAAGGAGATAGAAAAAATTGCCCTTAGCCGCGGACACGAGATTGTCAGCATCATCGACGCAGATAATCAGCAGGATTTCGAATCGGCTGCTTTTAAGAGTGCCGATGTCGCCATAGAGTTCACCAACCCGATGGTGGCCTACAATAACTACATGAAAACTTTCCAGGCAGGCGTGAAATTAGTTTCCGGCAGTACGGGATGGCTGGAAGAACATGGTGAAGAGGTGAAAAAACTTTGTACCGAAGGAGGAAAAACCTTGTTCTGGTCGTCCAACTTCAGCCTGGGAGTAGCCATCTTCTCCGCGGTAAACAAGTATCTGGCTAAAATAATGAACCGTTTTCCCGCCTACGACGTAACCATGAGCGAGACACACCACATCCACAAGCTGGACGCTCCGAGCGGAACCGCCATCACGCTTGCCGAAAGCATTCTGGAAAATCTGGACCGCAAAGAACGTTGGGTGAAAGGAACGTTCCAGGCGCCGGACGGCACCGTCTCAGGTTCTGCCGATTGTGCCGCAAACGAAATGCCCATATCTTCGATACGTGAAGGGGAAGTGACGGGTATCCATAGCATCCGCTATGACTCCGAAGCCGACAGCATCACCATCACCCACGACGCCAAAAACCGCAAAGGGTTCGCTCTGGGTGCCGTTCTTGCCGCCGAATATACGGTCGGGAAACAGGGATTGCTGGGCATGAGCGACTTATTTCCGTTTTTAAAAGACTGACCGGCTACGGCGGCTCAGCAAGGTTTCTGCCGATGGAACAGAAACCATACATGCGATTATAAACATAAACTTTCAGAAATATATGAGAAAAGCAACGCGCGCTCAATGGATTAAATTCGGTATTATCACACTGCTTTACCTGGCCTTCCTGGTGTGGGTGAAAAGTTGGTGGGGACTGATTGTCGTTCCCTTTATATTCGACATCTATATATCCAAGAAGATACCTTGGGGATTTTGGAAGAAATCCAAGAATCCGGCTGTACGCAGCGTCATGGGTTGGGTGGACGCCATCGTCTTCGCCCTGATTGCAGTTTACTTCGTGAATATCTACGTATTCCAGAATTACCAGATACCGTCTTCTTCGCTGGAGAAATCGTTGTTGGTAGGCGATTTCCTTTATGTGAGCAAGATGAGCTACGGCCCCCGGGTTCCGAACACTCCGTTGTCCATGCCGCTGGCACAGCATACGATGCCGGTGCTGAACACGAAATCGTACTTCGAGTGGCCGCAATGGAAATACAAACGCATCCCGGGCTTCGGAAAGGTAAAACTGAACGATATCGTTGTCTTCAACTTCCCCGCCGGCGATACGGTTGCCCTCAACCGGCAGCAGGAAGACTTCTACAGCCTTGCCTATCGCGAAGGACAGCGCGTCTATCCCAACAAGCTGAACATGGACAGCCTGTCGCGCGAGCAACAGCGCACCGTCTACGACCTTTATTATAACGCGGGCCGCAACCTGATTCGCACCAATCCGCAAATGTACGGCGACATCGTAGTACGTCCGGTAGACCGCCGGGAGAATTACGTGAAACGTTGTGTCGGCCTGCCGGGCGATACGCTACAAATCAAGAACGGCCAGGTGTACATCGACGGAAAAGCCATCAAGAATCCGGAGAACCTGCAATTCAACTACTTCGTACAGACCACGGGTCCTTACATTCCCGAAGATATGTTCCGCGAATTGGGCATCAGCAAAGACGACCAGATATTGATGACCGATGACTATAATTACGAAGAAGGCCTGGTAGAAATGGGTCTGGACCGCCGGGACGCGCAAGGCAGACTGACTCCTGTCTATCATCTGCCGCTCACTAAGAAGATGTATGATACGCTCCTCGGAAACAAGAAGCTGGTCAGCCGCATCGTCATGGAACCGGAAAACCTGTCGGGGCAAATGTATCCGTTAAACCTCTATACGAACTGGACGCGTGACAACTACGGCCCTATCTGGATTCCTTCGAAAGGTGCCACCATTACTTTGACTCCGGACAACCTGCCGATTTATGAACGCTGCATCGAAGCCTACGAAGGCAACAAACTGGAGGTAAAAGAGGATGGCATCTACATCAACGGCAAGAAGACCGACACCTATACTTTCCAGATGGATTACTACTGGATGATGGGCGATAACCGCCACAATTCGCTCGACTCCCGCTACTGGGGCTTCGTTCCGGAAGACCATGTGGTAGGCAAACCCATCGTTGTCTGGCTCTCGTTGGATAAAGACCGCGGCTGGTTCGACGGTAAAATCCGCTGGAACCGCATATTCAAGTGGGTGGACAATAATTGATAAACAACTCGTCTTATGAAAAAAGGCCGGAAGATAGCAGCCGCTATTATCGGAGTAATACTCATCGTGGTATTGCTCCGGGGCTGTGTTGCCACTTCCTACCTGATTCCATCCGCCGGCATGGAGAATTCCCTCTACCGCGGCGAACGTATTCTCGTCAATAAGTGGAGCTACGGTTTGCGATTGCCTTTCATGAGGCTATGGGGATATCACCGATGGGCAGACCGTCCCGTTCAGAAGGAAGATATCATCGTTTTCAACAATCCCGCTAACTTTACGGAATCCGTCATCTCCCGGCGGGAAGTCTTCATCAGCCGTTGTATCGGTACGCCCGGAGATACGCTGCTCATCGATTCGCTGTTCTCTGTCGTCCCTTCCGAAAAGAATGCGCCCGACCAGAAGTTTCTCTATACCTATCCCCGAGCCAAAGGGCGGCAACTGGACTCGCTTCTATCCATTCTTTCCATCACCCCCGGGCAGGTTTTAGGGCAGGACTCCGTAAAGAGCGTACGCAGTTTCAGCCGTTATGAGTACTACCTGCTGGAACAGGCGCTCAACGGCAAGTGCTGGATAAAGCCCCTGCTGAAAGAAGACTCCGTGGAAGCCTTGAGGCCTCTGATTATTCCCGGAAAAGGTAAAGCCGTACGGGTATACCCCTGGAACATGACCTTGCTGCGCAACACGTTGGTCTTGCACGAAAACAAACAGGCGGAGATTAAAAACGATACCCTTTATATCGAAGGCAGGCCTGCGCAACACTGCTACTTCACCAAGGATTATTATTGGGTAGGGGCCAACAATTCCATCAACCTATCCGACTCCCGCCTGTTCGGTTTTGTTCCGAAAGACCATATCATCGGCAAGGCTTCGGTAATCTGGTTTTCCAAAGAGAGAGATAAAAACCTTTTCAGTGGCTACCGTTGGGACAGGATGTGGAAACCGGTCAAATAATTATAACCTGCAAATAGTCGTATCATCAATGAAATCCGTATTACTTTCTTCCGCCTACCTGGCACCTGTGGAATATTACACCAAGTTATTGGCGTATGACCGAGTGCTCGTCGAGCAGCACGACCATTATATCAAACAGACCTACCGCAACCGCTGCACCATCGCCGCTCCTGACGGCGAGCTGGCACTTTCCATCCCTACCGTCAAGCCCGACACCCTGAAATGCCCGCTGCGCGACATCCGCATCTCCGACCACGGCAATTGGCGGCATCTGCATTGGAATGCCATCGAGTCTGCCTACAACCACACTCCTTACTTTGAGTATTACAAAGACGATTTCCGACCTTTCTACGAAAAGAAATATGAGTTTTTGGCCGATTTCAACGAAGAACTTTGCCGGCTGGTATGTTCGCTGATAGACATGCAGCCGACTGTGGAACGCACCACCGAATACCGTCCGCTCCCGTCTCAGGACGAGGATGATTTCCGTGAACGTATTCATCCCAAGAAAGACTTCCGCCTGGAAGACCCGGCATTCTTCCCGCAGCCCTACTATCAGGTGTTTCAGGAAAGACATGGCTTCCTGCCCAACTTAAGTATCATCGATTTACTGTTCAATATGGGTCCGGAAAGTTTGCTGGTGCTGCAACAGTCTATCCGGTAATCCCCTTTCAAGGACTTTATTTGGCAAACTTTTGCAGGAATTCAGCCAGATTATCCCTTTCTTCCAGATTCAATTTCTTACGCAAGCGGTATCGGCTGATTTCCACTCCCCTTACGGATATATTCAGCAAGGGAGCTATCTCTTTAGACAGCAGATTCATCTTGATATATGCACAAAGCATTTTCTCTTTATTATTCAATTCGGGATATGCTTCTTCCAGCCGTTTGAAAAAGTCATGATGAACCGAATCAAACGTACTCTGAAATGCTTGCAAGTCATCATCATGTTCTATATTCGTTTCAATCTTCCCCAACAACCGGAGTGTTTTCCGACGGAGAGATACAAGATTCTCTTCACTGATGGAATGAGATATCCCAACCACTTCTTTCTTGATATCCATCAGCATCTCGTTTTTGCGGACTATATTTAAAGTTGTACGGATGAGTTCTTCGGATTTATGCCTCAACTCTGATTGCAGGTTTTCTTCTTTCAATGAATCAATCTTCTGGTCTTTTATATCGCTTTCTTTGAGGAATTGCTGCTTCTGATGGAAAAGTTCGAGTTCCTTTTCCATTACCAGCCGCTTTCGCCCTGTTTCTATACGGTGGTATATATAAATAAATACCAATATTATAAGAATAGAATATAATAGATAGCTCCACCACGTACGATACCAAGGTGGCAGTATTTCAAAAGAAAGAGAAGTTTCAATCGTTTCCCCCTGACTGACAATCGTACGAACATAAAAAGTATAGTTACCTTCCGGCAAAGCGGTGTATTCTTTTGTGGTACCTTCGCCTAATTGACTCCACGGCTCGGACACCGGTCCGACCAACCGACAAGAAAAAAACAAAGCCAATGATTTATCAAAATTGTTGGCACAATATTCTATACGGATAGAATTGTTTGCATAAGGCAACCGCAAATATTGTTTGTTAGGAAGATAACTACTCCCATATACCAAAGAATCTTTTACTCCGCGTATATACACATATCTAATTTGTAAGTTCAATGGAAATTTCTTCATCCGTTTCTCCATAAAACGCAATGAAGAAAATCCTTCTTCCATACCTATTATAGCTTCATTTTTCGACAAAACATTCACATGCTCAAAATCCTCAATCAAGTAATCTTTCAGATAGACTTCATTCTCACTCCGATAAAACTCCATCCGGGATGAATCATAATGCAATAACTTCAAGGCTCCGTCCGTAGCATACCAAATATTTTTCAACGAATCTTGCATTATATAGGTATAACAGGTCCTGCCATCCAGTTTTTTCTCCAATGAATCGTACCTTTCCAGACAATCCCGCTGTTGGTTGTAGCGAAATAACCCTTGTCGGGAAGCTACCACCAGTTCATCATTAACAAGCGCCAGACATACATTATATCCGACCGGCAGCACTTCGGAATTATAGCATTTCTCCTTAATTACCGAATCCCCTTGTTCAGAAAGAAGGATACGATATAATCCTCCCTCTTTATTAGCTGTCCATAAAGCATTTGTAAATGGTTCCTGATACAAGCTTTTGGAAGAATAAGACTTACCCTTCACCTTCTTATCAATAATCCAGCGATTTTCTTTTTTCTTTAGCAAATATAACCCATTATAAGTTGCTGCCAGTAACTTTTCCCCTTGCCACATTGGCTTCACCCACCAAACTCCTCGAATACCCGGCAAAAAATAGAATTCCTTATCATCCAATACCCCTAAAAAATTACTTCCGGAACAAAACAATTTGTTGTCATAAACAGCCAATGAATAGATTTGCCCTACCATTCCTTCAAGTGGCTTAATCTCATGTCCCTTATCAGCTTTTAAAGGATAATCGGTAGAAAAAACACCTTGATTAGTTCCCAAATATATTTTATCTTTATAAATACAAGATGCATACCCGCTACCGATAGGTATGCTGTTTTTGAAAATAGGAGAATGAAGATGAATACAGTCGATACCATTATCCAAACCTAACCAAAGATTATCTTCCCTATCAAAACATAACGAAAGTATCGTTTTATTTTGTAATCCGTTATGCGTTGAAATGTGTTCTGTTTCTCCTGTATCCAAATTCAATAACAATAATCCCTCTTGTACAGTACCCAATGCCAGCAAGGACCCTTTCATTGCAGCACAGAAAAGCCGATTCTTTTTTAAGAATTCATCTGCAACCGAATGATAAGATTTAAGTTCCCCATTTTCATAAGAAAACAAGCCGTCTTGGTTAGTGGCCAATAACAATTTGCCTTTATAGGTGAATATTCCGACTACTCGTTTAGATACATTATTCAATTGAGGAGCTGTATTGGGAAATTGAATGAATTCATCTCCATTTAGGATAGATAATCCATTTCCTGCCACATAAAAGTGATTATTTAATAAAGCGGAGCGGACAATGTTGCCACAAGCTATCCGATGAATGTGTTCATCTTCAAGATAAAAAACGGCATTATCCGATTGGAAGTAAACCCTGCTTTCGGCAATATGAATATTCCATATATTCCCAATATTATTCTTATCAATACTATCAGAAAGACAAACATAATCTAATTGTCCTAATGAATTCGGAATAAAATATCCGAATTGCTGGAGACCACCTACATAGATACGACCATCATTTCCGGCTTTCACTGCACGCATTTTCGCATTATGAATCGGGTAGACAGCCCAATTTGTCCCATCAAACTCTAATAATCCTTTATTATTGGCAAAATACATCCAACCATTGACTCCTTGCATAACCATCCAGTTCTGAGAAGCAGCTTTATAAGAATGTCGTGGATAATTGGTTATGGAACGTTGCCACGTAGCTTTCATCGGTACACATATCATCAGAAATAATAAGCAGATAAGTATAGTCTTCCGTTTCATAGCGTTATAAGTTTTGTGTTTGTAGAAACAAAGATAACAATTAGTAAGCATCCCATCAATAAAAAGCAGTAAAATCCAATAAATACCTCCAATCGCATAATTACTATAATAAATCCGATGTATTGCATTTCATAATTAAAAAACTAATTCACAGCTATATAGATTCATCATGAGAAAATATTGATGTAGTCGAAATAATCAAGTGAGCAATTTGTGATGTAGCCAAATAATTAAGTTACTATTGTAATACTGCTACATTTGTTCCTGTTCAAACACAACAATAATATTAATTAAATCTATGTATTATGAAACAAAAAACTTATTCCGGGAAGTTGATGCAGCTACTATTCTTTTGCTGTATGCTATTCTTCTCTGATTTTGGAGCCATCGCTCAAAACAGCATCACTATCAAGGGGCAAGTGGTAGATGCCGCTACCAATGAAAGCCTCATCGGAGTATCTATTCAAGAGAAAGGTACGACAAACGGAGCAATCACGGATATGGATGGTAATTATATCCTGAAAGTAGCCGGAAACTCAACCGTCATCTTTTCTTATATCGGATACCAGACCGTGGAATTAAAAGCTGCCGCCGCCAACGGTGTAATAAAGTTGAAAGAAGACAGCGAAACCCTTCAAGAAGTAGTGGTTGTTGGTTATGGCGTTCAGAAGAAAGTTAACCTTTCAGGATCTGTATCAGCAATTGAAGGCGACAAAATCGCTGAGAAACCTTCCAGCAACGTTATGGCAGCTTTGCAAGGTGAACTTCCGGGCGTAGCCATCCTCCGCAGCAGCGGTGAACCGGGTAGCGAAACATCGGGGATGCGTATCCGCGGCTTTTCTTCCGCCAACACCACATCGACCCTGGTACTGATTGACGGTATCGAAGGAGATATGACGCTATTGAATCCTAATGACATTGAGTCCATCTCAGTATTGAAAGATGCCGCCTCGGCTGCTATTTATGGTGCACGTGCAGCAGCAGGTGTCGTATTGATTACTACAAAAAGCGGAACAGAAGGGAAGCCGAGAATAAACTATAACGGTTATTTCTCATTCAACACGCCGGGTAATATGCCGGAACGCCTTCCTTCTTGGGAAGAACAGGCATTTATCGACCAAAGCCGTATCGCTGCAACCGGAAAATCCGAATGGACAGCAGAAAAAGCGTCTTGGGTGGGCAATCCGAACTTCAACTACCGTCCGCTTGATAATGGACGCTGGGATTACTTCGGTGCTACCAACTGGGTTGCAGAAGGAACTAAAGATTACACGACACAACAAAATCATTCGTTATCGGTCAGTGGCGGTACAAAGGCCATGAACTATATGTTATCCGCCAACTTCTTCACAAAGAACGGTTTGCTGAAGTATGGACCGGACAGCAACGACCGTTATAACTTACACGCCAAAGTCAATACCTCGATTAATAAATATATAGATTTAGGCATAAACGTACAATATCAATCTAAAGAGGTTGAATCGTCCTCTTATGGTGCAGGCCAATTATTCAGTGCTCTTTATTCGGGTCGTGGACGTCAAGCCATGTATGTTCCCGAACCCGATGAAAGCGGTAATATCTATAACGGTGACCTGCAAGTAAACCCTATCGATATTATGAAGAACGGCGGAGCCAAAAAGACCAAATATGAAGCATTCATCGGAAAAGCCAACTTGACCATTAAAGATTTCGTAAAAGGATTGCGCATCAACTTAAGCGCATCACGAAAAGCGGGATACTATTCCGAAGCAAACGAAAAACATGCCTTACTTTGGAAAGACAGGCTCGGCAAGTCTGTCAGAAACAGAGCCAACGATCCTAATTCACTTTATAAAAAGAAGAATTCCGATTATCATGACTTATTGGAAGCAACCATTAATTATACTTTTGATTTGGACAGTAAGCATAACTTCGGGATTCTGGCAGGTTCTTCGTATGAAAACTATCGTAAAGACGAAATGGATGCTACCGCAAAGAACCTGATTTCGGACGATTTCTTCTCTTTCAACGGGTATGATACTTCTGTCGCGACCAATACGGTATTGGGCGACAAGATTGAACCGTGGTCTATGATGTCATACTTCGGACGTATCAATTACAATTACAAAGAACGTTACCTGCTGGAAGCTAATATCCGTTATGACGGAAGTTCACGTTTGGCCCCCGACAAGCGTTGGAAAGCTTTCCCTTCCGTATCCGGTGCCTGGCGTATCAATATGGAAGACTGGTTCAACGTAGACTTCGTAAGTAACCTGAAGCTACGTGCTTCCTGGGGACAATTGGGTAATGGTGCCGTGCTCGGTCTATATGATTATCTTTCCCTAATCAGCGATACGCAGAAGAACGTATCAGCTACTTATATGGGTGAGAAATGGTACTACCAAGCCAGCCTCCCGTCTACCGATAAGACTTGGGAAATTATCGAGACTACTAATATCGGCGTGGACTTCGGGTTTCTGAATAACCGTTTGACCGGTAGCTTCGAATATTACTGGAAGTACAACAACGATATGTTGTCTGCTCCGCAGTTGCCTCACCAAATCGGTATAGATGTACCCAAACTGAATATCGGTAAACTGAAAACCTGGGGTTGGGACTTCAATATCGGATGGAGAGACAAGATCAAAGAGGTAAGTTATCAGGTAAGTTTCAATATATCCGACAGCGACAATAAATTAGTTGAATATAATGGGGCCAGTGTCATCAAAGCCGGTGCCGTTGAGTTGTTGGAAGGATATTCCATGAACACTATCTGGGGATACAAGACTGACGGATTCTGGAAGAGTCGTGATGAATATATTCAGTACAAGAAAGATCATCCGGGTTATAAATCCTTTAACGACGGTAAGGTAAGCGGCGGTGACATAAAATATGTGGCTCAAGGCAAACCCGACCATGAAATCGGCGTAGGTGGTGCCACTCCCGAAAATCCGGGCGACTTGGTTTGCCTGGGTAACTCTAACGGCCGTTATCTCTATGGCCTCAACCTGTCAGCCCAATGGAAAGGATTCGATATTTCCGTGATGTTCCAAGGTGTGGCCAAGCGTAAAGTGATGATTAATCCGGAAGCCTTCGCCCCGCTTTATCAAGACTATCAGATGCCGTGGACAATCCACCGTGACCACTGGACTGAAGATAACCCGAATGCATATTTCCCGCGTATCTATCAGTACAAAGGCAATGACTTCAACTTCCAAACCGCAGACAGATGGGTGCAGAATGGTGCGTATATCCGCTTAAAGAACTTGACATTAGGTTACACGATTCCTGTCTCCAAGAAATATTTCGATCGCTTAAGAGTTTATGTTGCCGGCGAAGACATCTGGGAACATACCAATATGCTTTCAGTATTCGACCCGGAAATCGGCAACGATGCAAAGAGAAATATCTACCCCTTCTTCCGCACCTGGACTGTAGGATTAAATGTATCATTCTAAACCATCAAACACATTATGAAGAAAATATTATCACTTTTAATATCCGGACTCCTGGTAGCAAGTTGCACACTGGACAGAGAACCGGAAACCACACTGACGGATAAAGACTTCTGGACTTCGGAAACGTTTCTCAGAGGCGCTTGTAACAGATTGTATATAGACCTCCCGGGCTTCTCGCACGATAAGCGTTCGGACGAATTGGTAGGACCTAATCAAGACGGAGTCTCCAGCGGTAACCGCACTGTTCCCGGTACTTCGGATGACTGGACTAAACCTTATGACAGAATCGGCGTATGCAACAACATTATCATTAAGACCGAAACGGGTCCGTTGACTCAATCGGTGAAAGACCGCTGGACAGCCGAAGCCCGTTTCTTCCGCGCTTACCATTATTTTGATTTGGTAAAGAAATATGGAGATGTTCCTTTGATTCTGAAGATATTCGAGACCACCGCAGACCCGGAAATCAAGCGTGCACGCGATCCGCGTGAAACCGTCATTCAGCAATGCTATACCGACCTTGAGTTCGCAGTAGAGCATCTGCCTAAAATCGACGACCTGAAAGATGAAGCAAATTGGGGACGAGTATCCCAATCAGCCGCATTGGGTATGATTGTACGCATCGGTTTATACGAAGGTACGCACAAGAAGTATCACCAAACACCCGGCGGTGATTACAAAGAGCACCTCAAGAAAGCGATTGATGCCGCTGAAACAATGATTTACACAGAAAAGAAGCACGACCTCTACCCAGACTTTGAAAAGTTATTCTACTTCGAAGGTGAAGGACGCCAGAATAAAGAGAACGTTTTCGTAAAGGTCTACGGTCCGAATGGTGCCGGTACTATCACGCATAACAACTCTCGCGGACTGGAAAACACAGCCGCCGTCACGCGAAGCATGTTAGACAACTTTCTCTACAGTGACGGACTTCCGCGAGAAAAGTCTCCGCTGAAAATTAATCAGGAAGTGCGCTATGCCGATATCATGGCCAATCGCGATCCGCGTTTAGGTATGAGCGTATATTCTGTTGGGGAGAAAGCTTACAAAGGTGCATATCAGCCTTTCAAGAATGACGACCAGACGCATGGTTATGGCTACCCTATCAAGAAAGGTTTCATGGCATCAGAATGGTCGACAAATAGCAAGGAAACAGTGGATAAGATGATTATCCGTTATGCAGAGATACTGATATCCTACGCTGAAGCCCTGTATGAGTATAATGGAAGTATCAGCGATGTCAAACTTGACGAAACCGTCAACTATGTACGCCACCGTTCAGGCTTTGATGTGAAACTGACCAATGCATTTGTCCAGACCAACGGATTGGATATGTTACAGGAGATACGCCGCGAACGTATGGTAGAATTCATCGATGAAAACCTCCACTATGACGACATCATCCGCTGGAAGACTGCCGAAATTGTATTGCCGAAACCTGTATTAGGATTACTTTATAATGCGGAAGACAGCCCGGCTACTCCGGAGAATACGGTCAAAGACCGCCTGACGGATGCCAACGGTAATTATAAAGGTGAAAAGCTCTACGATGAAGGTAATATTTATGTTATCGAGGAATCCGGCTCGCGCAGCTTTGACCCTAAACGCGATTATCTTTATCCGATACCTTCATACGAAATCGGAACATCCGGAGGAAACATCAAGCAAAACCCATATTGGGGAAATGAAAACTAATTAAAACAAAGATACGAATATGAAAAAGTTAATGATAGCATTAATGGCAGTAGTTGCCTGCGGTCTGTTCAGCAGTTGTGGCGACGATGACTGGGGCAACAATAATCCTGAAATGGAGCACATCTACTATTACGGACTGGGTAATGTAAAATATCCCGGCGGAAACGAACTGAAATACAACGTTCAGCAAGGAGAAACAGTGACTATACCCACTTATTTCTTCAGTGCTTATACCCGTCCGTATAGCCCGGTAGTTTCCTATTACACGTCACCCATACCTCAGAATAAGGAGAATACAGTACCACAGTTGGTATGCGGTGAAGACTATCAGGTGGTAGACAAGGACGGCAAGGTGCTCACGCCCGACGCCAACGGCGGTTACAGCATGACTTGGCCTAATGCCAAACAAGGCAGCCAGAATGTCTACATCAAAGCTTTGAACGGAAAGAAAGGATCAGTGCGTGTATTGACTTATGACCCTGCAAAGAAAATCGATGCCACAGACGTAAGTAGTACAACCATTGCCAAAACCAATGAATATGAAGTGCGCGCTTTTAGCGAAAACTACTACGTAACGGTTATTATAAAATAGTTTCACAGCTCTTTAATACCAAAACTCATAGTAAGGATTGGAGAGGCGGAAAAACCGGCAGAATCCTTTTTTCCGCCTTCTCTTTTTAAAAAACGTTTCCGGATAATTCCGATAATCAATAAACTTTCCGCTTATGACCGGACTGACACATACTTGCAAGAATATACTGGCAGTTTGCACACTAACCGCCTTATCATCACTTATAACCTTAACACCAGCCCACGCCCAGCCCCCCACCCGCACCCTCAACGACAGCTGGAAGTTCCTGAAAGGGGAATGCCCCGCCGCGCAGGACAGTGCCTACGACGACCGTGCCTGGACAACCGTGCATCTGCCGCACACCTGGAACACGGATGCATACACGGAGAAGGATTATTATCGCGGAACGGGATGGTACCGGCGGCGTCTCACCCTGCCCGAAGGCTGGGAGGGGAAACGAATCTTCCTGCGGATGGACGCTGCAAGCAAAGCAGCGACAGTCTATCTCAACGGCAGAAGCGTAGGCGAACATGCGGGAGGATACACCGCCTGTACCTTCGACCTCACGCCCTACCTGTCTTTCCATTCACCCAACGTCCTCGCCATACGCGTGGACAATGCACGTACGGACATCCCGCCCATTTCCGGTGACTTCACCTTCTTCGGCGGCATCTACCGCGACGTATGGCTCACGGCCGTACCTGCACAGCACTTCAACCTCACGAACCACGGTTCGGACGGCATCTTCATCAGCACGCCGCAGGTATCCGCAGAAAAGGCACGTATCCTCATCCGCGGAGAGATAAAGAACGACGCAAAAGAACAAGCCACACTGGAACTGATACACAACATCTACCGCCCCGACGGCGAAATAGCACAAACACAAAAAGAATTGATAAAGGTGAAAGGCGGCGAGATACGCACTTTCAACACAGAAACCTCCCCTATTCTCACCCCCCGACTCTGGACGCCCGAAACGCCAAACCTCTACCGGGTGGAAACCATCCTGCGCGACCGACGCACCAAAGCCGTACTGGACCGCACGGAGCATCACACCGGCTTCCGCTGGTTCCGCTTCGACGGCAACGAAGGATTCTTCCTCAACGGAAAGCCCTACAAGCTGCGGGGCATCTGCCGCCACCAGGACCAGAAACCCATCGGTGTAGCCCTGACAGACGAGATGCACCGCCGCGACCTGAAACTGATGAAGGAGATGGGAGCCAACTTCATACGCATCTCACACTATCCGCAGGACGACGCGCTACTGGAGATGTGCGACAAGCTGGGAATGATGGCCTGGGAAGAAATCCCCGTCATCGACATCGTGCCCGAAACACCAGGCTATGGTGACAACTGCGAACGCAACCTCCGCGAGATGATACGCCGGCACTACAACCATCCGTCCATCATCGCCTGGGGATATATGAACGAAATACTGCTCGTCACCCAACGGAAATATACCGCCAAGGCCGAACTTCAGGCGGGCATCGACCGTGCCCTCACCCTTGCCCGAAGGCTGGAAAAGGCACTGAAGGAAGAAGACACCACCCGCGTCAGCACCATGGCCTTCCACGGCAGCAACAGCTATAATGAAACCGGGATAAGCGGGATAACCGACATCGTGGGCTGGAACCTCTACCAGGGATGGTATGGCGGCGACCTCACCGGTTTCGAGAAGTTCCTTGCAGAACAGCACCGCAACTATCCCTCGCATCCCATGACGGTGAGCGAATACGGCGCCGGTTCCGACCGCAGGCTGCACTCGCTCTCGCCGCGCGCCTTCGACTTCAGCATCGAATACCAGCAGAAATACCTCGAACACTACCTGCCGGTGCTGGAAGAAACGCCCTACGTCTGCGGCGGCACGCATTGGAACTTCATCGATTTCTGCTCTGCCCTGCGTGACGAGTCCATGCCGCGCATCAACAACAAAGGACTTGTCTACGCCGACCGGACGCCTAAGGACGTGTACTATTACTACCAAGCCATGTGGCGCAAGGATATCCCCGTGCTGCACATCGCCAGCCGCGACTGGACGCACCGCGCCGGAGTGCAGCAAGGCGACGCGCCCGTCTTCCTGCCCGTCAAGGTCTACTCCAACCTGCCCGAAGTGGAACTGTTTATCGACGGAACCTCCCTTGGCAGGCAGAAGACGGTGAACTGCTCGACCACCTTCCAAGTGCCGTTCAGCAGCCGGCAACCGTTCCTGTCCGCACAGGCAGACTACCGGGGGACGACCGTGGAAGACGGCTTGCGCGTGCAATTCCTGTCCGTGCCCGCCAATCTGAAAGAGGCGCTTTCCACCACGGTGCACGCAGGAATTTCGCCGGACGCGTCCACCCTCGAACTTGCCGTCAATGCAGGCAGCCGTTGCTTCTTCACTTCCGATGAAAGCGGGCTGACCTGGCTGCCCGACCAGCCTTACACACCGGGCGGATGGGGATACATCGGCGGACGCGAAGAAGCAACCAAGACCGAAATACACAACACGGCGGACGGCCCGCTGTTCCAAACGCTGCGGAAAGGCATCGAAGGCTACCGCTTCGACCTGCCCGCCGGGACGTATGAAGTGGAGCTGCTCTTCTCCGACATCTTCCGCCAGGGCGCTTCTGCCGCCTACCTGCTGGGACAAGAAGGACAGCAGGAGAACGGAGAAAACACCTTCAGCATCTCCGTCAACGGCGAAACGCTGCAAGAAGCCTTCTCGCCCGGCCGGGAGAGCGGCTACTTCCACGCCCTGCGCCGCAAGTACCTCATCACCACCGACCGCGAATACATCGACCTGCGCTTCCATGCCGCCGCCGGAAGTACCTGCTTCCTGAACGGCATCAAGTTGCGCCCTGTTTATTAATCTGATAAAAACCACACAACATGAAACCGAAAGTAATCCAATGGATGTTCGCCCTGTTGCTCCTGACGCCTTCCGTGCAGGCGCAATCCGTCTGGGATGCCGCCCACCTGTCCCAAGTAAAGCAATCGCTGGACGAGCCGCACTATGCCGCCGCCTACCAGACGCTGAAAGCCGAAGCCGACCGGCTGCTGGACGCCCGTCCCCTCTCCGTGATGATGAAAGAGAAGACTCCCGCCAGCGGCGACAAACACGACTACATGAGCCAGGCTCGCTACTACTGGCCCGACCCTTCCCGCCCCGACGGACTGCCCTACATCAGCCGTGACGGCGTGTCCAATCCCGAATTGGAGAAGCTGGACCGCAACCGTCTCGGCGCCACGGCGGGACGCGTCATCACCCTGTCATTGGCGTGGTACTTCAGCGGTGAGGAGGCGTACGCCCGCAAGGCGACGGAACTTATCCGCGTATGGTTCTTCGACAAGGCCACCCGCATGAACCCTCACCTGGAATACGCCCAAATGATACCGGGACACAACCACGACAAAGGCCGTTGCTACGGGCTGATAGACACCTACTCGTTCGTAGAGATGCTGGATGCCGTCGCCCTGCTGGAGTCGTCTCGTTCGTTCACCGCCCGGGACAGCAGACAACTGAAGAAGTGGTTCGCCCGCCTCACGAACTGGATGCTGAACAGTCCCCAAGGCAAGGAGGAAGCCGCCGGAGCCAACAATCACAGCGTGGCCTACGACGCCCAGATTATCGCCTTCTCGCTCTACACCGGCAACCGCAAACAAGCACAGGCCGTCATCGACGCCCTCCCCGAAAAGCGCATCTATCCCCAGATAGAACCGGACGGACGCCAGCCGCAGGAACTGCGCCGCACGCTCGCCTTCCACTATTCGCAGTACAACCTGACGCACTTCATCGACATCCTGCTGATGGCGAAGAAACTGGGCAGCAACGTAGGACAAGCCGCCTGCTCCGACGGAAGAAGCATCTACAAGGCAATGGACTTCCTCGCCTCCTACACCGGAAAGCCCCTTACCGAATGGCCCTACCAACAGATAAGCGGCTGGGACAACTCCCAGCAAAACTTCTGCAAAGACCTTTACCGCACGGCGGTCTATCTAAACGATGAAAAGGAGATGAAGCCCGATACGCGCGCCAAGCGCTACCTGCACCTCTACCGGACCCACTGCATCCGGAACCCGAAGGACCGCTTCAATCTGCTGTATGTACGGGGGAGTGATTTTTAGAGTCTACTTGTATTCTTGATTATGGAAAGGGGCGGTTTTGTCATATAGTTAGGTAACTGCAAAGAATATGTTTGGTCCTATTCTATTACATGAAAAGAGCTTTTTAACTCCCATTCTGTTACAAGAAAACTCTATTTATACCCCCCTTTTATTACAAGAATGCTGTTATTTTGCTCTCCTTTTATGAGTGTTTTAGCTTATATTGAGGCCATATATCTCGGAAATGTGATTCTTTTTGCAGTTACAGCAGCAAGTAAGGTTCAGGCTATCAGCAAAGTAAAGGTTCCACCCCTTCCCTCCCCTTTGGGACTTTTTTCCCAGCACGCCGGGAATCTATTCCCAACATACAGGGAAAATGTTCCCAACAGGCTGGGACTTTGTTACCAGTGAACTGGTAAGAGGGAGGTAACTTAGGGGCATCTTCGCCAATAAACACATCTTTTATGCTTTATAAAGGGTAGTGCAACGTTTATTTCCTTATTTTTGCGAAACAGTTAACTTAAAACAGCGCTAACAATATAATTCATTGAGATATACAACAAAAACAACCATCATGAAAAACTTATTCGACATCAAAGGCAAAGTAATCGTCCTCACCGGCGGTTGCGGCATTTTAGGGAAAAGTATTGCAGGCTATCTGGCCGAACAGGGTGCTAAACTCGTCATCCTGGACCGTGTGGAATCCGTAGGCAAGGAACTGGAAGCGGAACTCAACCAAAAGACCGAAGCCCTCTTCCTGGTGACCGACGTACTGAACAAGGCGATACTGGAGGAAAACAAGAAAGCCATCCTGGAACGTTTCGGAACCATCGACGTGCTGCTGAACGCTGCCGGAGGAAATATGCCGGGCGCCACCATCGCCCCCGACAAGACTGTACTGGACCTGGACGTGGAAGCCTTCCGCAAAGTGGTAGACCTCAACCTTTTCGGCACCGTGCTGCCTACGATGGTCTTCGTGGACGTGCTGGCAAAGAACAAGAAAGGCGCCATCGTCAACTTCTGTTCCGAGTCCGCCCTTCGTCCGCTGACCCGTGTTGTGGGCTACGGTTCGGCTAAGGCTGCCATTGCCAACTATACCCGCTACATGGCAACGGAGCTTGCCACCAAGTTCAGTCCCGAGATTCGTGTCAACGCCATCGTTCCCGGCTTCCTGCTGACCAACCAGAACCGTGAACTGCTGACCAATCCCGACGGCTCTTACACCGACCGCGCCAAGACGATTATCGCCCATACTCCGTGCGGCCGCTTCGCCGAGCCGGAAGAACTGTTCGGCACCATCCACTACCTCATCAGCGACGCCTCCAGCTTTGTGACCGGCGCCCTCTCGGTAGTAGACGGCGGATTCGACGCCTTCTCCATCTGACGAAGAGTTCCCCTGAGCCTGCCTGAAAACGCTTGAACAGGATTCTTTCAGGCACGGATTACACGGAAAATCACGGATAGGTTTAAAGAAATCCGTGAAATTCCGCGTAATCCGCACCTGAAATTCATCAGAAAGTAAGCGGGAGCATGAGTGGTCAGACAGTCTTCCTGATATTCAACGTACATTCAAATCGTAAATAGTAAATCGTAAAATAGTAAATCCCCATGTATCTATGTGAACAAACCTGGCGCTGGTACGGCCCTAACGACCCGGTCAGCCTTTGGGACATCAAGCAAGCCGGAGCCACCGGCATCGTGAACGCCCTGCACCACATCCCCAACGGAGAAGTGTGGACGGTAGAGGAAATCATGAAACGCAAGGAAATGATTGAAGCCGTCGGCCTGCGCTGGTCGGTGGTGGAGAGCGTGCCTGTGCATGAACATATCAAGACCCAGACCGGAGACTTCCGGAAGTATATCGACAACTATAAAGAGAGCTTGCGCAACCTGGGCAAGTGCGGCATCCGCATCGTGACGTACAACTTCATGCCCGTACTGGACTGGACGCGTACCGACCTTGCCTACGAACTGCCCGACGGCAGCCGCGCCTTGCGCTTCGAGCGTGCCGCCTTCATCGCCTTCGACCTCTTCCTGCTGAAGCGCCCCGGCGCGGAAGCCGACTATACCGAAGAGGAGAAGCAGAAAGCCCGCGCCCGCTTCGAGCAGATGACGGAAGCGGACAAGGAATTGCTCATCCGCAACATGATTGCCGGCCTGCCCGGGTCGGAAGAGAGTTTCACGCTGGAGCAGTTCCAGCAGGAACTGGACCGCTACCGGGACATCACTCCGGAGAAGCTACGCGCCAACCTGATATACTTCCTGCAAGAGATTGCCCCCGTGGCCGACGAGGCGGGCGTAGAGCTGGTCATCCATCCCGACGACCCTCCCTGCTCCATCCTGGGACTGCCGCGCATCATGAGCAGTGCCGCGGACTTCCAGGCGCTGATAGACGCCGTGCCCAACCGTAGCAACGGGCTCTGCCTCTGCACCGGTTCGCTGGGCGTGAGCAGCGCCAACGATTGTGCCGACATGATGCAACGTTTCGGCGACCGCATCAACTTCGTGCACCTGCGCAGCACGCAGCGCGACGCAGAGGGCAACTTCTACGAGGCGAACCACCTGGAGGGCGACGTGGATATGTACCATGTCATGAAGGCTTTCCTGGAACTTCAGCAACGCCGAGGCGTCTCCATCCCGATGCGTCCCGACCACGGGCATCAGATGGTGGATGACTTGAAGAAGAAGACCAATCCCGGATACTCCTGCATCGGCCGCCTTAGAGGACTGGCGGAACTGAGAGGGCTGGAAATGGGGATTGCGAAGTCGCTATACGAATAAAAACCAGTTAATCGAGTGATAGATGCGCTTTGAGAAAAGGGCATCTTAAAGACGAAACGAGGGTATGTCAAGAGTGATTGAATCACGGTAGTTTGACATATCCTCGTTGTTTTTTTATATGCGCCGCCCCGCTGCCCCGGGAAGCAGCGAAGCATAACGGAACCATACAAAGATTCGACCCTTTCGTCAAGTCTTTCGACACACAGTATTTTAAAATATCACAGAATGCTTTTACATTTGTTTTAAATATCAAAAACACACATGAACACCTGTAAAGACAAACTGCAAGCTATCGGCTATAAACTGATAGAAGTATTGATTTACCTATTGATTGTATTCATCATCTGTGTGGTCAGTTAGTCCGTTGCGGCGCGTCAATAAGGGTGTGCAAAACGCACTGTTTAAAGACTGAACACAGAAACACAGAGTTTTTTAAAATGCTCAAAATAAAACCTCTGTGTCTTTGTGACTCTGTGTTCAATTCACTTCTAGCACACCCTCTTCTCCCATCGTTACTTCAGTTCGAACGGAACGACACCCTTGATGTCCGCAGCCGAGGCGGCGATGATGGCTTCGAACTTACCCGGTTCCGCCACCCAGGCGTGCTGCGCGTCGTCAAAGTAGCTCAGGGCTTCCTTACCGATAGTAAAGGTCACTTCCTTTTCTTCTCCCGGAGCGAGCTTAATCTTCTTGAAGCCTTTCAGTTCCTTTACGGGACGCGGCAGGGAAGACTTCTTGTCGCTGATGTAGAGCTGCACCACTTCCTGTCCTTCGCGAGCACCGGTATTCTTCACGGTTACCCGCACGGTCAGTGTACCGTCGGCAGAGAGAGACTTGCTGTCGGCAGTCGGTTTGCCGTAGGCGAAGGTCGTATAGCTCAGGCCGTGGCCGAAGGGGAACAACGGCTTCACCTTTTTCTGCTTGTCGGTCCAGCGGTAGCCCACGAAGATGCTTTCGCTGTACTTGATGTCCGTCACTTCCCGGCTGCGCACAGCGCTGTACTCGCCCAGGCTGTGGGCAGGAACGTCTTCCAGCTTCACGGGGAAGGTAAAGGGCAGCTTGCCGCTGGGGTTGACGTCACCCATCAGGATGGCGGCAAGGGCGCTGCCTGCTTCGGAACCCAGGTACCAGTCCTGCACAATGGCGGGAACTTCGTTCACCCAGGGCATGGCGATGGCGTTGCCGGAGATATTAACTACAATCAGGTTCTTGTTTGCCTTTGCCAGGGCGGAGATTACCTCGTCCTGTCCGTAAGACAGTCCCAGACCTTCCCGGTCGGAATCCTCGCAATCCTGTCCGGCGCTCTTGTTCAGTCCGCCGATGAAGATGACATAGTCGGCATCCGAAGCCACTTTCACGGCTTCCGCAATCAGTTCGGCAGGAGAACGGTCGTCTCTCAGATCCTGACCGGTGACAACTCCGTTGTACTCACCGCTGGCGTCACCCACATAGCCGCGGGCATAGACCACTTCCGCACGGTTGCCTACGCGGCGCTTGATGCCGTCGAGCGGAGAAAGCTCGCGCTGTACCTTCAATGAGGAACTGCCACCGCCTACGGTCATCATCTTAACGGCATTCTCGCCCACGACGGCTATCTTCTTCGCACGATTCAGGTCGATAGGCAGGAGGTTATCCTTGTTTTGCAGCAATACGATGCCTTCTTCGCCAATGCGGCGGGCCGCTTCATAGTGTTCGGGAGACAGCAGAGCGCCGTAAGGACGGTCGGGGTTCATCGTGGTGCGGAAAGCGAGTCGCAGGATGCGGCGCACTTTGTCGTCCAGTTCCTTGGTGCCGACTTTTCCCTGCTGGATGCGCTGCAAGTAGGGCATGGCGAGGTAATAGTTGTCGTAGGCATTGCTGGTTCCGTTGGCAAGGCCGTCGGTCCAACTGCCGAACTCCATGTCGAGGCCGTTGGTGATGGCTTCGTCCGTATCGTGCGCACCGCCCCAATCGGAAACGACTATGCCGTCGAAGCCCCATTCACCTTTCAGGATGTCATTCAGCAAGTAACGGTTGTGGCAGGCATGTTGCCCTTTGTACAGATTGTAGGCTCCCATTATCGCCCAGGCCTTTCCTTCCTGAACGGCCGCTTTGAAGGCGGGCAGGTAGATTTCGTACAAGGCGCGGTCGTCGACAATCACATTCAGCGTGTGGCGGTTGATTTCCTGGTTGTTCAGTGCGAAATGCTTCACGCACGCCGCCACGCCATTCTGCTGCACGCCCTGCACATAGGGAACGACCATACGGGCGGACAGGTAGGGGTCTTCGCCCATGTACTCGAAGTTGCGTCCGTTCAAGGGGGTGCGGTAGATATTGACTCCGGGACCAAGCAAGACGGTCTTGTTGCGATAGCGGGCTTCCTCACCGATGCTCTTTCCATAGAGCAGCGACATTTCGGGATTCCAGGTAGCGGCAAGGCAGGTCAAGGCAGGATAGGCGACGCAGGAGTCATTGGTCCAGCCCGCCTGGTCCCACTCATCCCACAATACTTCGGGGCGTATTCCGTGAGGGCCGTCGGTCATCCATGCTTCAGGAATACCCAAACGGGGTACGCCGGCACTGCTGAATTTGGACTGGGCGTGCACCATCGCTATTTTCTCTTTCAACGTGAGACGGCTTAACGCGTCTTCCACTCTCTCTTCAATGGGTTTAGTGGCATCCAGATAAACCGGTTTCTGCTGCGCCGAGAGAGGGAGGGCGACAGCGAAAGCCAAGGCGAGTAATACTTTTTTCATATAATGGTAGTTGAATGTTTTTAAATAGGAGTTATCACTTATCTCCTTCCATCCCCAGCGACCGGATGTACCCTTCCTGCACCACGCAGTTCTTCAGCTTGCAGGCCTCGATGAAATCCATCATCGCCTTGCGTGCCATCGCCTGGTCGGGACGGGCTTCGCGGATTTCCTTGTAAGTAGTGCGCGGAGCTTCGGAGAAGTAGACGATATTCGCCCAGTTCTCCGGCGGCGTGATACCTACAAAGCTGGAGCCGTCCATCTTCTTATAAGGCCAGAAGGTGTAGCCGATGTTGTTTTCACGCATCGTGCGGCAGAAGGCGGCTTGCCATTCATCGGTATTGTGTCCGATTTCACCCATATACATCGGCAGGTTCACGCTGTCGCGGAAGTTGATAAAGTTCTGAATCGCCTCTTTCGTGGGCTCACCGCCATAACGATGACAGGTGTACATAATCTTATCATCGAACTTGGAGTCCTTGAACGGCTTGAAGTTGCCGTTCCACTGCGCGCCGCCCAACAGGATGATGTGGTTCTTGTCCACTTCGCGAATAGCCGCTACACCCATCTTATAGACATCTTCCAGCTTGGCGTTCAGCTCGGCAACATTGTCGAAATAAGGCGCGATGGGCTCGTTGAAGAGTTCGTAGCCCAGGATGACCGGTTCATTCTTGTAACGATCGGCTATCCTGCGCCAGATGTCACAGTATAACTGCTGGCTTTCCGGACTCTCGAACAGCCAGGGATAGCCGTAACTGTCGTCGATGTTATCGCCCGTCTGTCCGCCCGGCGCGTCGTGCATGTCGAGGATAAGGTAAAGTCCCGACTCGCGGCACCACTCCACCACGCTGTCCACGCGGGCAAAACCATCCTGGTCGGCAGTCAGCCCCATGTAGTCTTCGTCGGTAAAGAGCTTGTAGTGGAAAGGCAGGCGGATGGTATTGGCACCCGTCTTCTTGATGAAGCGGATGTCTTCACGCGTCACGTAGTTATCCTTAAACGCTTTCCAGAAGTCGGCGGTGAAGTCCGGTCCTACCAACTGGCAGAACATCTCGTTGATGAAACGTCCCGAATTGGTCTTGCTGAAACGGAACATATATCCCTCGGGATTGAGCCAGTTGCCCAGGTTGGTTCCGCAGATAAACAGCTTGGAGCCGTCGGGCTTTATCAAGTCCGGCCCTTGGATGGTGACAAACGCTTCGGCAGGAGCCGGCTTAGTCGCTTGTTGTTCGCTGCAACCCGTCAATCCGGCTGACAGCAGGGCAATGGAGATGCCCGTCAGTAATAATTTTCTCATAGCAATTGAATTATGTTGTTAGTGTTCGTGTTATTTCTTCCAAAGATAAGAGCCGACCGACTTGGCGGGCAATTGACAGTTCAGGTAGTTCTTCCCGTCCGCCGTCAGGCTGAAACGGGACTCCCCGTCACCGGCATTCAAGACTACAAAAGCGACCGTTCCATCGGGGTTTTCGAAGGCGGAGTACATCAGTCCGTTGCTTGCATCAGCCTTGCTTTCGATGCGGAAAGCTCCCGGCTTCACGACGGCGGACAGATGGCCGATAATATAATAATGTGAGTTATACGTCAGGGTCTTATAGTCGTTGCTGCTGATGTCCACGGCGCCGTAGCAGGTGCGGCAACCGCCTTCACGGTTGGGACCGCGCTCGGTGTCCAGCATCAGGTTCCACACGATGACTGCCTTGCACCAGTTGTTCACGGTGCCGAGGGCTACTTCGCGCATGTCTTCCATCAGTCGTTTCTGCAAGTTGCGCCCGTCGTTCCACATGCCGATGGAGGTTTCCGTAAAGATTAGCTCCTTGTCGGGACGGCGGCTGCGTATGTCGTTCAGTTCCTCGCGCTTTCCGCCGTAATTGTGATACGCCGCACCGGTCAGGAAGGCGGCGGCCACTTCGTCATCATAGATTTTGAGGGGATAGTCCTGCTGCTCCGCCATGTTGTCGTAATTGTAGTTATGGTCGAAGGCATATATCTTCGTATCCAGTCCGGCGGAGCGGAAGGCGGGGCCGAGCGCCTCTTTTACAAAAGCGAGTTCTTCTTTCCAACCCATAAAGAGGGAAGCCGAATTGCCTCTGTTCAGCGGTTCGTTCTGGGGAGTTACCGAATAGATGGTAATACCTTCGGCGGCAAAGGCCTGCACCCACTTTACAAAGTAGGCGGCATAATCCTGGTAACAGTCGGGATTCAGTTGGCCGCTTGTCCAGGAGTCGAAAGGCCGGCGGTCGGTGAGGTTATCGACTTTCATCCACTTGGGACAAGTCCACGGCGAGCCTAATATCTTGATGCCGGGGTTGATGGCAAGGATTTCTTTCAATACGGGTATCACGTAGTCCTTCTCCTCGCTCTGCAAGGCGAAGTTCTCGATGCCGGGGGTGTCACAGCACGTATATTCGCTCAGCGAGAAGTCCGAACAGCCGATGGAAATGCGTATGTAGCTGAAGCCGAGTCCTTCTTTCCCGGAGAAAGTCTGCTTAAGGAAGCGGGTACGGTCGGCAGGGGTCATCTTCAACAGGTTGTAACAGGTGGAACCGGTGACGGCGGCGCCGAAACCATCCATCTGCTGGTAGCGGACGGAGGGATTTAAAGTAATAATCAAATCCGAAGCGGCTTTGCGGGAGAGGTCCGGCGTAGTGCGGTGGAAACTTTGTGCACGGTCGGCAGTCGTAAGGATTGCCTTCGCTCCGTCGTTCTTCTTCCCCGTTTCAAGGGGGGAGTCTTCCGCCGCATGGGCGCAAGCCGCGAAAGAAGCCGACAGGCAGCACATCAGAATAAGGAGAAACTTCAATTTCATGGTATTACAAATAGGGGTTACTTAAACTTTCCCAAAGTTAGGCAAGATAAGCGCAAGTAGTACACGCTTAGCGCGGAGAGGTGGACGATATGAAGTGCACTGAACGCATAAGCAATTAGTTTTCAATGGTTTGAAAACAGGGGATGAAAGTAAAAAAGTGGATTGGCAAAGACGACAAACGTAGTGTCAGCGTATCATCATGAGGCGGGTTTCAAAGTCTTCGCGGGAAATACGCGCCTTGTTTTTCACCTGCGCACGATAATTATAGATGGTGTTGACGGAATAACGGAGGAACTCGGCAATCTTCGAACTGTCGTCGATGCCCAAGCGTATCAGGGCAAAAATGCGCAGCTCGGTGTTCAGCAGTTCTCCTTTGCGAAGCACAATCTGTTCTTCGGGCAACAGCAGGTCGTTGAACTTCTCCACAAAGTCGGGGAAGAGGTGGAGGAAGGCGGAATCGAAGTTCTTGTAGAGTTCCTTCCACTCGGAGTCCAGCAGTTTGCGCGAGCGCACCATCTTGAGCAGTTCGTCGGTCTGCCCTGCCACCACCATGTTGTGCACAATCCGGCGGTAGGATTCCCAGCGGTCTATATTCTGGGAGCACAGCCGCATGAAGCGTCCGATGTACTCCTCCTTGATTCGGTTGGATAATTCCAATTGTCCGTTGGCTTGTTCCAGTCGGCTGTTTGCCTGTTCCAGCCGCCCATTGGTATCTTCCAGACGGTTGCGGGCAAGGGCAAGGCGCTTCATCTGGTTATAAATATACGTCAATGCCAATATCAACAGGAGGGCGAGGGCGCTGATGAATATCAAGTAGAGGCGCAACCTTTCGCTCTGTTTCTTCTGCATCGCCTGGTAGGTGAGGTCTATCAGCGAAAGGATACCCGCCGTCTGCAAGCTGCGGCTCCGGGCATTGTAGCGGCGTGTTTCGTCCCAGGAGAAGCGGATGTACCGATAGGCACGTTCGATGTCGCCTTTCTCATAGAGTTGTTGCGCCAGGTTCCACAGGGAAGCGTGGTCGGTGATGGCAAGGCGGATGTCGGTCAGCGCGGACGCGGCGAGCCAGCGCATTTCTTCATCACCGCTATCTGCGAGGTTACGGAGAATACGCGAACGCTGATAGGTGATGAGGGCATATTCCGGTGTATCGGGCTGCACGGTTGCCAGCCGCTTGTCATTGATTCGGAGGGAAAAGGCGAGGTGCCCGGCTTCCAGTTCGCGCTGCTCCACCATTTCGCAGTAAAGGGAGGTATCGGGTGGAATTATCTGTACCAGCGAATCGCGGTAGCAGGCGGCCAGTTGACGGTAGCGCTTGCGGAAGTCGGCATCCTGCGTGTAAGCGCCCGATTCACTGTAGAGACGGGAGTAGCCCCGGTAATAGTCGGGCAGAAGACGGGGGGATAAGGTGGAGCGGTTCACCTGCCCCAAGTGTTCAAAGGCTTCCTGGTACATACCCGTGGACGCCATGAGATAGGCAAGTTCGAGACGGGTTTCGTAGGCAGCATCCTGCTGCCCGTGCTGCTCCGCCCAATGCAGGTTGCGATTGAGGTAATGAATGGCGGAATCGCAGATGTAGGCTTTGTATTCTTTATAAATCTCCCGATTCCATCGGAAAAAATCGGTGCTTGCGGTGTCCGCCTGCGACAACTGTTGCTTCAATCGGGCAATGCGGAATTCACGGACGGAGACATAACGCCCGCTCTCACAGATTGCCTTATCGAGGGAATCTATCAGCTCGGCAATTGGCAAAAGTTCCGGGATTCTTACGGAAAGCGCTTCAAAAGAATCTTCCGGAAAGTCCCCTTTAAGGCATTCCGAAGAGTTTTCCGGCGAGTGTTCCGGAATCGCTTCCGCACACTGTACTGCCAATGCCGCACAAAAGCATATCAACAGTGTTTTCCATTTCATGACAACAAACTTACATAAAAATCTTGATTTATAAAAATCCACCCGGATAACTATATCCTGCCTGTATTCCAATCCCCCAACGCTTCTTCCTCGGAACAATTGTATAAGAGATATCATTCGTCACCGTCTGATACACCGTCTTTGGGAGAAAAATGTAAATGAATGCCCGGTTATCCTTGTCTATACTTCAAGGCTGCGTGTCATGGATTTGACATTTTTTCCTTCCTGCATAAGTATACGTTCTTTATTGATAACATTCAAAAACTTTTGTACATTGAGAATGCTGTTTACATCAGAGAACCAGGAAAAGTTAATTGGGAGAGTTTTCCTTTGGGCTTCTGTCTCCATGCCAGCATGATGTAGTTGAGTTGTTTTCCCACTTCCCCGGGTTTAAAGTGAATCTGTTCTTTCAGTTTTACTTCGATTTCTCTATAGACATGCAGTGGCACTCTGGCATAGGGGCTAAAGGTCGTGAAACTGAAATTCACTTCTATCACTTTTCCTGTATCCGGACTGAGCAGCATGGTTATTGTAAACTCACGCTTTCCGAGTTCATCCGCCATACTTTTGGTAAAAGCTTGGTTTACAATGAAGTCTGCTTGCTGACTCATGAAGCTATCGCTTTCAATTACCTTTTTTTCATTCCAGCTACCGATATATATTTCTCCCGTGGCTTTGTACACAATATCTTCATATGTCAATACGTTTTCCTTATTATAAAGGGTCACAAATTGGCTGCCATCATGTACATCGCATTGGTATGTATAACCATCTACTCTAAAAGTAGTAGTTTTTTTATAAATGACTGTTCCTGCGAGCGATTCTTCTGTCCTAATAGGTTTATCCTGTGCCATACAGGGATAGATGTATCCTATAAGCAGTACAATAAGTAATAGTCTTTTCATTCGTTACAATTTTTAGTTATCAATTTTATGTTGGGAAAAATTTGGGTGATATCCGGATACTCCTTAAATGGATAATTCTCGTACCCTTCCTTACGGAAAGAAGGAACAATGTGATAAGATAAATAATCATTGAAGAAATCTAAGTAAGAAGCCATAACTTGACCTTGCTGATTTACGTAGTCTGCCAATGAGGTTGTTGCTCTTAGGCGTTGGCTATTTAAATATTGTTTCTCTTTCTGTTCTGTCCACTCCACACTCCTCTTCAAGAACAGATATTGTGCATAGTGCGCTTCTATCTCTTTGTTCATCATAGAGCTTTTGAACGATGATATAGGCTCCTGTGTGGTTTGGAAGACATGAAACATTTCATGTAGAAGGTTATTTGCCTCTAATTCTTCTAATCCTATGCGTAAGGTGTTCTTATCCCAATTGTAGGCATATTCTTTACCGAAATCAAATTCCAGATTAATTTTTTTGTTTTTGACTTTTTCTTTCAATAAATTATATAAATCGTCTCCCAAACAGTCCTCCATGATTCGGGTAATCATATTTTCGGTAATTGACCACAAAAGCGAGTCTTGGTCGGCTTCTTTCTTGAATATATTTCCGGCCGGGGTGTCGGCTGAGGAGCTGGAGCCTCCTACAGTCCCTCTACCTTCTTCAATCCAGGTTTCTCCACTTCCTCCGCCATCATTGTTCCAGCTACTATTCATAAGTGCATCGTCCACCCAATAGGAATGCTCTATACAGTTGGTATAGCTGTATTCCAAATGGTCTTTTGTTCCGGTATATACATCCCAACATTGGGAAACGGTTATTACTGCACGGGATTGAGCATGGGGAGTGAATATAAGCCCTTGCGTATTTCTCTCGCCAAATACTATATAACTTAACAAGTCGAATATGAACGCCTGGTCACTTTTTTTTATGAGTTCGTTATCACGCTTCAATGGGAAAAATTTCATCCACCCGTCTTTGATGCGTAATAGCCAGATGGCATCAATGCAGTGTGGCTTGTCAAGATGGTAAAGGGGAACGAAGATACAGGTTTCTTCTTCCTTGGTCGACTCATAGGTGGAGTTCCAAAGCGGAATACCATATTTCAACAGGAAGGAAGTGGCAAAATGTTTTTCTTGTTCTACTCCGCGCAGTGCAGAAATCACAACTATTAAGGTAGAATCGCTACATGTGAAAAAACTTTCTGGTGCAAAGAATGCTTGCCGGGTTACCGGGAGGTTGTTTGCCGGAAATCGGGGTTGATAGAGTAATTCTTCCGTTGTTTCACAAGAAGTGACCATTCCCCAAAAGATACACAACGAAAGGCATATATCTAACCATTTCCGTTTTGGATGTCCATTACCTGTTGTTTTCATATCATTATAATATAAAGGGTTTAAGTACAAAGGTCAAGACAAATAAAGTAAAAAAAAAATAGAAATGCAAGGAAAATAGTAATATTCCAATCTGATTGGAAAGGTGGGCGTCTGTTTAATGGCCGTTGTGGAAAAGGTGGATTACTGATAATCCTCTAAAAATATAGCAAGAAAACATGCATAGACCTCGCATTGTGATAAATTCTTTCCTATATTTGCAGCTACAACCCCCAAAACTATTATAAAATGAAAAACTTAACACCTCAACGAGTGGCCGCGGTCGATGTTTTCCGGGCGCTCACCATGTTCCTCATGCTCTTTGTCAACGACATTCCCGGACTGAAAAACGTTCCCCACTGGCTGATGCACGCCAAGATGGATGAAGATATGCTCGGGTTTTCAGACACCATCTTTCCGGCTTTCCTGTTCTGTATGGGCATGTCGGTATCGTTTGCCATACAAAACCGGTATAAAAAGGGCGATACGACCCTGCAAGTCATCGCGCACGTCTTCTGGCGCACGGTGGCACTGATTGCCATGGGCTTGTTCTCGCTGAACAGCGGAGGGATAGAAGGCGGACTGTCGCACCCCTGGTTTACGGTGCTGATGGTTATCGGATTCTTCCTGACCTGGGGCGTCTATCCGAAAGCGAAAGGTGCAAAAAAGGCCCTTTTCACCGGAATGAAAGTGGCGGGCGTGCTGCTTCTGGCATTCCTCGTTGTCTATAAGGACATGAACGGGAAACCTTTCCAGATAGGTTGGTGGGGCATTCTCGGACTTATCGGATGGACGTATGCCGTCTGTGCGGGAGTTTATCTCTTTACGCGGGAAAGTCTTCGGAAGAATGCCATCGCCTGGTTTGTTATCATGATACTTGCCGTTGTCAGCCATTCCGAACTGATTCCGCCCGAATACGGCAGCCGCATCCTCCTGCTGCCTTTCATCCCCAGCGACTGGACTTTACACGCCTTCGGCATGTCGGGACTGCTGACTTCTCTGCTGATGCAACGTTATGCCAGCCGCGAACATCCGGGAAAGTTCATCGGTATGCTCTGCATCCTGGGCGCGGGCATGTTTATCCTCGCTCTTGTTTCGCATCCCTCCTGGATTATCTCGAAGATACAGGCAACCCCCACCTGGCTGTTCTACTGCCTCGCCATGTTCTTCCCGCTATTCGGCTTCTTCTACTGGCTGACGGATGTAAAGAACCGGACGAAATGGTTCGATATTATCAAACCCGCCGGAACGGCGACCCTCACCTGCTACACCCTTCCTTATCTCTGGTATGCCGTGCAGCAACTGGCAGGCTGGACGTATCCCGAGGTTTTGGGAAGCGGCGTGCCGGGACTGCTCAAATCGCTTGTCTTCTCCCTGGTCATCGTACAACTGACGGGGTTGCTGGTGAAGGGCAAAATCAAACTGAAAGTCTAACTGTCCAAATCGAATGATATGCTTAAAGTCGAGACGCCCAACGGCGAAGATAAAGTCCTCCTGCACTCCTGCTGCGCCCCCTGTTCTTCCGCCATCATCGAATGCATGATGGCGAACGGCATACGCCCTACTGTGTTCTACTTCAATCCCAACATCTACCCGCAGGCAGAATACGAAATAAGAAAAGCCGAGGCCGTCCGCTTTGTCAGCGGTCTGGGTCTCGACTTTATCGATGCCGATTATGATTATGAAAACTGGCGGAACGCGATGGCGGGGCTGGAGAATGAACCGGAACGGGGCGGCCGATGCCTGAAATGCTTTCTGCTGCGACTGACGGAAACGGCACGTTACGCTTCAGCGCATGGATTTTCGGTATTCACCACTACCCTGGCGTCCTCACGCTGGAAAAGCCTCGACCAGATAAACGAAGCAGGGCGGCGTGCCGCCGCCCTCTACCCCGGTACTGTATTTTGGGAACAGAACTGGCGGAAAGGCGGACTGCAAGAGCGCCGCAACCAGCTCCTGAAAGAATACGGTTTCTACAACCAGCAGTACTGCGGATGTGAATTCAGCATCCGTCAAATGCCCGTATCCACCGGGTTTTCATCCGGGAACAACGGACTGTAAAGAACCGTGCGTTTCAACACCTGCAACCGGCCGTCCTTCACGAATTCTTCGCCGCGTTCGGACAGGTGTTCCACCATTGCTTCGCGCATCCGGAGCAAGTGGGACTTATACTTCTTGTCCTTCGCCACGTCTTTCATCTCATGCGGGTCTTTCGACAAGTCGAACAGTTCTTCTTCACCGGTATGGAATCTCCAGATGTACTTCAGCTTTCCATCCGTCAATGCGCACCAATAGTTATCGGGACTGTAGCAGGTAGAGTGTTCCAGGTCCAAATACTTACGCCACTTCCCGGTTTCTCCCCTCATCAGCGTCAGGAGCGACTGCCCGTCCATATCGGCAGGAACGCTTCCGCCCGCCACTTCGAGGAAAGTAGGCAACAAATCACGCAGTTCCACCGGCGTATCTATCTTGCCGCCCTTTTCAAAATTACATCTGGCAGGCCACTTCACGATGTACGGCACATGCGCCGAGCCCTCATACGGATAGGTCTTGCGCCAGTGATGATGGTCGCCCAACATATCGCCGTGGTCGGATATATAGCAAATAAGCGAATTATCATACATGCCCTGCTCTTTCAACGCCTGTATCACCTTCCCTATTTCTTCGTCGATAAAAGACACGTTGGCATAATAATACCGGCGGGAATTCTTGGCATACTCCTCGCCGAAGTTACCGAAAGCGGCATCCTTCGCGGCAGTATCCACATCCTGGAGAACGGCATAATCCTTGTCCTTGCACCATTCGCCGACAAACGGTGCGGGCACCTCCCTGTCTTTGTACATATCCACCAGACGTTGCGGCGGGTCGTAGGGGCTGTGCGGACGAGCGAAAGATACTTTCAGGAACAAAGGCTGCCCGCTTCCTTTCTTATAATTGCGAATCATTTCGCAAGCCATCTTTCCGGTCCAGGCGGTGGGATGCAGTTCTTCCGGCAACTTATAAGCCGCCGCGCCGTGGGCATTCCAACCAATTCCGGTGGAATCCGGATTCACACCGGGCGCCTGCATCTGGAACCACAGGCGATAGTCGCTGATGAAGTCTTCCGACTCCACCCTTCCGCTTTCATCCACCAGCGTCCCGTGGAAGCCATGAAGCGATTTCTGCGGAAACCAGTGCATCTTACCGATGCCGAACGTATAGTAATGGAGGTCGCGCAGCATCTGAGGCATCTCATAGCGATACCGGCTGCCCACCCTGCCGTAACCCAGCATACCGTGATGCCAGGGGGAAAGCCCCGTAAGCAATCCCGAACGGGCGGGCGTACTGCTCGGCGTGGAGGAATATCCGTTCAGAAACAACGTTCCGTCCGCCGCCAAGGCATCCATGTGGGGAGTTATGACCGAAGGGTTGCCCATGCAATTCATGGCATCGCCCCGATGCTGGTCGGAAATGATTAGAATGATGTGGGGTTGTTGCGCCTGCGCCTGTTGATGGGCGGCAAATGTTCCGGCTACCGCCAATAGCGGAGTGCTCCAGAGAGAAGGGTTCTTCATAAATCTTTTTCTGTTTAAGGTTTTGTTTATGGTTCATCCGGAGAATGCGTAGTTAAATGATAATTCAGGAGTTATAGGAGTTAAAGGGAGTTAGAAGAAGTTAGAGCTCAATACTTCTGCTTGTGATTGGCAAGACTATCGAGCTTTAACTCCTAAGCAAAGCGATAACTCCTCTAACTCCTTTTAACTCCTAAGAAAAAGAAAAACTACGCATTTGCCGGATGAACCTTGTTTATTCATAGATGCAAAGATACATTTTTACTCTAAATGTTAAGTTACTCTTTATTTAATTTTATACATTTGTCCTGTCTAATAATACTAATGCTTTATTATCCGCAGATATGAAAAACGCACTGACACTGCTGCTTTGCTTGTCGATAAGCATCACGCTACACGCCAGGGATCTCTATTTCCAGCATATCGGAGTATCCGAAGGCCTATCACAGACCAGCATACTTTCCATCTACCAGGATGAAACCGGCGCCATGTGGTTCGGCTCCTCCGAAGGCCTGAACCGGTACAACGGAACAGAAATAAAGATTTACCAACCCTCGCAAGGCAAGGACGGCCTGACCAACAACGAAATAACCGAACTCTGCGGCGACAAGCAGGGGCATATCTACATCCGTTCGGGCAACGATTTGGTAGTGTTCGACATCTTCAAGGAACGCTTCACCTGCATACGTCCGAACGACGTAAAAGGCCTTTTCTATGCCGATAACACCCTCTGGACCCTCTGCGGCCGCTCCCTCTACACCTACCGCCCCGAACAGGGAGCTTTACAACTGGTTGCCTCCCTGCCCGAAGGTACGGGCGAAGGCCGCGCGCTGCATGTGGACGATAAACAGATTTGGGTCCTGACCCACAGCCACCTGCTGCGCCTCAGCCGCTCCCATCCCGAACAGCCGGAGAGCGTCCTGCCGTTGGAAAAAGGGATATGCCTCTACCGGGACAAGTCGGAAAACCTGTGGATAGGAAGCTGGGACGGATTGTACCGCATCGACCCGAAAGAAGAAATTCATCACTATACCCATCAGCGCGACCGGGAAGGCTTGTCCGACAACCAGGTGCGCTGCGTCCTCGAAGACCGCAACGGCCTGATCTGGTTGGGAACGTTCCGGGGACTGGACAGCTACCATCCCGCCACCGGCGAATGGAATCACTACGTCCACCGGGATTATTCGCCCAACAGCCTCAGCCATAACTCGGTGCACGCCCTGTACGAGGACAATCACAACAACATCTGGGCGGGCACTTATTACGGAGGCGTCAACATCTTCACGCCCTATCATCCCAACAAACAGTTTTACACCGCCTCGTCCGAGCATGAAGACCACCTCAGCTTTCCCTTCGTGGGCAAAATGACGGAAGACGACTCCGGCAACCTGTGGATATGTACCGAAGGCGGCGGACTGAACCGTCTCGATCCCGCCACCGGCAAGTTTACCCGCTACACCCATCAGGAGAGCAATCCCCATAGCGTAGCCCACAACAACCTGAAAGCCATCTATTACCACCAACCCACCCAACGCCTGTACATCGGTACCCACACCGGAGGATTATCCATACTGGACCTCCGCCGTCAGACTTTCCGTACCCTGAACGGGCGCATCGGCAATGCCCAACTGCTTGCCGGCAACATCGTCAACGAGATACAGCCCTACGACGACGGCATCGCCATATTAACCCAGGGCGGACTTTTCTTCATGGATTTGCAGACAGAGACAATCACCTCCTTATCCGCCCAACCGGAAATCAGCAAGGTATTGGAAAGCACCTATACTTACGAAACCTTCTTTATCGACAGCCGCCGACGCCTTTGGCTCGCCCTGTCCTCAGGCGGGCTGACCTGCATCGACCTCGTTTCCCAGCGGATAGACAAGTACGAGACCAATGCAAGCAATCCCTCCTCCATCGGTAAGTTTAAGGTAGTGCACATCTTCGAGGACAGCCGGGGAGATTTGTACTTCGGAACCATCGGCTCGGGACTGTTCAAATACCAGCCCGAGGAGCATTCTTTCAAGGTTTACAACACCCCGAACAATTCCCTGCCGAATAATTACTGCTACTACATCCAGGAATCTCCGGTCAACCACAAACTACTGTTGCTTCACAACCAGGGCTTATCCGTATTCAATCCCGAAACGGAAACGGTGGAACAGACCTACCGCCTGTTCCGGCAGAATTACAGCCAGGGCTCCACCTTGTACATCTCCAAAGACGGAACCATCTACATCGGCGGTACCAACGGACTTGCCTCGCTACCCGAACAATACCTGTACACCACCCCCGACGAAGGCAAACTCAGCTTCGAGAAACTCTTGATATTCAACCGGGAAGTGCTGCCCGACGATGACACCGGCATCTTGAAGCAAGCGCTCGGCAAGACTTCGGATATCCGCCTGAAGCACGACCAGAACAATCTGACCGTCACGTTCAGCGCCTTCAGTTACCTGTCGGAACGGGACATTACGTTCGAATACCGCTTCGAGAACCTGGAAGAAGGCTGGACACGCACCTTCGGCAACTCCATCTCTTACACCAATATTCCTCCGGGACAATATACCTTGCGCGTCCGCCAGGTGAAACCCGATTCCGCCCATCCCACGGAGATTGCCCTCGGCATCCGCGTAGCCGCCCCGTTCTATGCCAATCCGTATGCGTATACCCTCTACGCCCTGCTGCTCATCGGAATCTCTTATATCTTCTTCCTTTTCAAAATACGCCAGGCGCGCCTGCAAGCCTCCCTGGAGGGAGAGAAGAAAGAGAAAGAACACATGGAGGAGCTGAACCAAAGCAAACTGCGCTTCTTCACCAACATCTCGCATGAGTTCCGCACCCCGCTGACGCTCATCATCGGGCAGTTGGAAGCGATTATGCAAATCAACAAACTGGAGCCTGCCATCTACAAGCGCATACTACGGGTTTATAAGAATGCTTGGCACATGCGCAACCTCATCACGGAACTTCTCGACTTCCGCAAACAGGAGCAAGGTTACCTGAAGCTCAAAGTGGAGGAGCGCGACCTGGTAGCCTTCACCCAGGAGATTTACAACTGCTTCTACGAATACTCGCAAATCAAGAACATCAGTTACACCATCAAACACGCGGATGAAGCGCTCAACGTATGGTTCGACCCCGTACAGATGCAGAAAGTCATCTTCAACCTGCTGTCCAACGCCTTTAAATATACGCCCAAAGGCGGCAGCATCACCGTCAGCCTGCACCACTCCTCCACCCAGGCTTTCATCACGGTGAGCGACAGCGGCGTCGGCATTCCGGAGGAGGCCATTCACAAGATATTCGACCGCTTCTATCAGGCGGATACCGCTTCCTCCTCATTCAGTCTCGGAACGGGAATCGGGCTGGCCTTAGCCAAAGGCATCATGGAAGCGCACCACGGAAAAATAGAGATAAAGAGCGCCGTCAACCAGGGCAGCAGTTTCACGCTATCCCTGCTTCTGGGCAACCAGCACTTCAATAAGGAAGACTTTGCCATCAACAAGCATCAGCCGGACGTCCTTCTTCCGGAAAGCCTGCCGTATGAGTTCTCTCCCGCCCCGTCCGTTCCCGATATTCCGGCAGAAACGGGTACGTCCGCCTCCAAACCTGTCCTTCTGCTGGTAGAAGACAATGAAGAATTGTTAGAGATGCTCAGTGATATGTTCAACGTCTTTTACGAGGTGCACATCGCCCGCAACGGACGCGAAGGTCTGGCGGCAGTGGAACAGTTGCAGCCCGATATCATCGTCAGCGACGTAATGATGCCCGAAATGTCCGGCAAGGAAATGTGCTACAAGCTGAAGAACAACGTGGAATACTCGCACATCCCCATTGTACTGCTCACCGCGCAAAATTCCGTGGAATACATTGTAGAAGGATATATGTTCGGCGCCGATGATTACGTCACCAAACCGTTCAATGTCAAAATCCTGCTGGCGCGTTGCAGCAACCTGATTCGCAACAAGCGGCAGATTATCGCCCATTATTCCAAACTGCCCGCCTCGCAAATCACCGAATCCATGCCGGCAGTCAATGCGCACGACAAGGAGTTACTGGATAAGAGCATCGCCATCGTCAAACAGAACTTCGACAGTCCCGACTTCGACGTCACTTCGCTTGCCTCCGCCCTCTGCATGGGGCGCAGCAAACTCTATATGCAGTTCAAGCAGATGATAGGCCTGACTCCCAACGAATTTATCCTGAAAATAAAACTAGATGAAGCGATGTCCATGCTGAAGAACCGCCCGGAGCTGAATGTTTCGGAAATATCCGCCAGCCTGGGCTTCTCCTCTCCCCGCTATTTCAGCAAATGCTTTAAGGCTTTCTTCGGGATTGCACCTTTGGGGGTGAGGAAGAAACAGGAAGAATAGTGTCTGAAAACTAACGACCCGCTTGCTTTGTGATAAATTTTAGGCACGGATTACGCGGAAAAACACGGATAAGTTTAAAGAAATCCGTGAAAATCCGCGTAATTCCGTGCCTAAAAGAAACCGGTTCAAGAGTTTTCGGACAGGCTGTGTTCAATTCATAAATAGGAAGTTTTGGTACCCTCACTCCCTACCTATCTGCATTTCAATTCCTCCTTGCGATTATCCCAAAGGATTTTCATTCACATCATCGCCGGGATTGGAACCTCCACCGCCCGTATTGTTTCCGTCCGTATAGTCGGTATCGGGCATCAGCATCCTTGTGACACTCATATTCTCCAACATCTGGCTGAAAGCCTTTCCCGGCAGGAAAAGGATGCGCTTACGCACAATATTATGTGCCGTGACGTCTTCCTCCTTACTCGCGCTCTTGCCCACGAAAGAAGGGCGGAAGCGTCCGAACTCACCCAAAACAATCGTCTTCCCGTCATCTATTTCTTCCGTCATGATGTCTACCAAGCCTTGCGACACCAAGTCCACCAACTTACGGTGAACACCCAAGATACGGCTTACTTTAGCACACAATTTATCAAAATCCATCTCGCCTGCTCCCACTGATTTGGCTACATACTTTTCAGTTTTTTCCTTATCAAAGCCAAACACACGTTTTGTTACTACATACTGAAGTCCCATAATTTTTCTGTTTTTAAAAGATTAATAGTATAATTTATCGGGCCGAAACCCTTTCTCTTTTAAAGAAGCGGAAGTTTACTGTGAGGCCTCAACAGTGCAGCATCTGTTTCTCAAATTCGATGTTGCAAAGTTAGGGTAAAAGCAAAGGGAAAGCAAGGAAACGGCATCTACAACGCATCATGATAAAGCACTAATAAACAACGAATTAACAAAACAGCATCTCTACAAGAAATAAACCCGCAAATGAGAGAGATGAAACCACAACCAAGGTAATCTCTACAATGAACACCCCTAAATGCCTGATTAATAGACAGGGGATTTCGGGAAGTCTCTACCAAGAAGCCCAAACCTCCGTTTACGTTTCCTATCAGATAAAATTATATATTTCCCTATCAGATTCACTTAATTAATTTGTAGGAACGCAATATGTTCACTATATTTAGGTGTTCATTATTTGTGAACAAGGTTAGTTAGTGAACAAAACAACCCTAAAATGGAGAAAGAATGTATTCATAAAGTTTTGAAAAGCCTTCTACTCCAAACCCGTGTCTTTACTATATGAATGAAATATATAACATAGAAACCATCAAAGAGTTATCCGCTTATTTAAGTAAGCAAGATAAAGAAACAGCAAGAAACTGGCTTATTAATCAGTTTGATAAGTTGTGCCACTACTCCAATATTAAGGAATGGAATCAGCTTGTAAGAGTATGTGAAGCCTTAAGAATTATCGGTTGGGGTGATAGAGAACCTTTGGAAGCTAATGCTACGCGATGGATAAACGGCAGCTACTATACCTCGCTGATGAATCGGTATTTTGAAATTAAAGATGAACAAGGCTGGAGACGGTTAAAAGACTCTTATGTTTTGGAAAACAGCAAGGACACAACCTATTATGCCATCCCTAAACTTCACACCCAACAGAACTTATTGCCCAAATCTCCCATCCGATGGCAGAAATCCGGAAATTATCAGCAATCCGTCCGGCCTCTATACGAAAGCCTCGATACACTGAAAGATTTAGTTATCCACCACCTGCAACCCGAAGAATATGGCGATAGCTTCTCCTTCATCGGCATCTCCATGTGCTTCAGTCACCACGATGACGAAAACGAAACAGTCAGATACGAATACTTCCATTCTGAAAATGAAGTTCCGGCAGGCTATGAAAGCCGATATTACATTCGTCCGAAATATAAATGGGGGCGTTTAGTAAATCAAGACGGAACATATCATATCAAGGTGGAACGCTACTTCAGCCGCAATTTCGGAGAACTGCCCCTGCCGGAACAGAAAAAAATAATCATAAGCGATTTCTTGTATTATCTGCAATATGTTTCCGATAAATTACAGAGCAAGAAAGTTGAATATAAGCATAGTTTGCTAAGGCGAGATTTGGAAAAAGTTCTAATGATATGGGAGAACTGCTATTAATGCAAAATAAATAGCAAGCAATCAGATATATTTAAACGAAACAAAACAGGAACAAACTTTCTTTTATCACAAGTATAGCTATAATCCGAATGCTTTATATGCATTAACAATACTATCCGTGCAAAGTATAGTAATCCCTGCTTCGTAAAGTTCCTTATAAATCTCCATTGCATTATCTTTTTTATCTACTTTATTCTGAGCACCAAAAGAGATTGGAATACCCATTGCCCGAATACTGTCGTAATAACTTTGAGCTTGAATGATTCCAGGAACTAAAGCAATAAGATTAGTATATGGCAATCCCGATTCTTTATTTTTCTCTATACCTTCTATGCTGTTAAAACCCAATGCAAGCATAAGTTCAGGATATTTTTCATTCATTTTTTTAGCATCCTCTATAGAATAGCATATCACAATAATATCATCGAACGTATTTGTTTTCTTTACAATATCCATCATGATTTGTGGGTCTGTTCCCGGCTTCATATCAAGCATGGCTATACTTTTACCTTTTATAATATTCAGCACGTCTTCAAGCAAAGGAATATGTTGGCCAAATAAGACATTACCTTTGCCATCTTTTAAATTAAATTTCTGAAGTTCTGCAAAAGTGAGTTTATTAATACTTCCTTTGCCATCAGTAGTCCTATCAATAGAGTCATCATGCGACAATATAGCTATTCCATCCCGAGTGATTCGTACATCTATTTCCTGAATAGAACAGGGGTAACGCTCCATGTTATATTTTAAAGTGACAAGCGAATTTTCAGCAAATCCTTCAATTGGCGACATCCTATGAGCCATTATAATTGGATGAGAGAGCCGGTAATTTGAGAAATAAGCTGATAGTGAGCTTCTTTGTGGTCTACATTCTGTTTGCGACTGCGAATGGCAAGTCAATACGAAACCAAAGAACAGAACAAATAAAATAATTAATTTATTTAGAAAACGATATGTAGTCATGGCAATAATTTTTATACAAAGAAAACATGGATTTATTTAAAATTTCATTTATGTTTTTACCAGTCTAAATTAAATCATTTCTCAAGGAATATATCATTTGGGATATATTCCTTGAGAAATGATTTAAATATTAATTAAAAGTATAACGGAATCCGATTTGTAAGCTCCATGCAGAGGATTGGTCTACTAGAGGCACAAATTCTCCTTTATTAAGATTTTCGGGAGATACAGTAAAAGAATCTTTACTTTTAGCTGTAATCGGAGTTGCATTGGCTGCTGTTTGAATTACTCCCCAGTTTTTATTCAGCATATTGGTCAGATTGAGGATATCCAATGTGATTTCAAATTTATGCTTCCGCTTATCTATTACAAGTTCCTGAGCTAAATGTAAATCTACTTGCATGTACCAAGGATTGATCGCCCCATTGCGTTCTGCAAATTTTCCTCTACGGCCTTTCAGATAAGGAGAATTCTCAATAAACCGGTTGAGGGCATTCCATTGTTCATCCACAGTTACGGTTTTGTTACCGGATGTATATTCCACTAGATTAATTTGCGATTTATCTGCCGGAACAAAAATTAAATCATTTTTTTGAGAACCATCTCCATTAACATCCCCATTACCACCATAGATATAAGATGTACGTCCTTGTTGCGAAGCGTGTACAAATAGCCCGACGGTAGTTGCTAACCTATCTTTTGCATAACTCACTCTATAGGATAAATCTCCAATGATGCGGTGACGTAAATCGAATGTGCTGTAAGATACTGTCGGAATATCAGGGTTACCTACAACCGGAACCGCATTAAAGGCTCCACTCGGGGTAGTACTTGGAAATTCATACGGACTCTTTGATTGTCCATAGGTATATGCTACAGAAAAAGCCAAACCATTTTCAAATGATTTTTTCAAAGAAGCCGTCAGGAATACTTGATATCCTTTATTGGTTCTTTCAAGTACATAAGCATTTGTAATTTTGTCATTCAACCTCTTATTTGTATAATACGTTCTTCCATCCATAGCCTGCGTTGTAGTAGTCTGATCTAAATTTGCGTTGACATAATAAGGGCTATTGAAATCTTTACTGTAAATGGCTTCTACTCCTACTTTCCAATTATAAGGAAGCCTGTAATCCAATCCGAGTGAACTTCGAAGGACCTGAGGCATTTTAAAATCTTTAGACACTAAATCTAACTCATAAGAGGATAATGTACCTCCTTTTTCAGGTTTATAATAAGCATTTGTTGGATTGAAAGGATAATTAGCAACATCTGCTCCGGTTGCGTTGATAGCTCCTTCGTTCATTCCGTTGATAGAATATTGTTTCTCGATATAAACAAAAGGAATCACTCCTGTAAACATTCCGATTCCTCCTTTTAACGACAGATTTTGCTCCTGATCTAATTTCCAGTTAAACCCCAAACGTGGCGAAAAAAGAAGCTTTGTTCCGGGAGTTTCGGATGTATTGTAATAGACCGGTGCACCAGAGGCTGTTTGGAATGTCATACCAGGAACAGCAGGATTATTTTCCGGTTTATTCAATATAGAGATAATATCGAAACGTACACCCGCTGTCAAGGAAAAAAAGTTATTGAATGTAACTTCGTCTTGCAGATAAATTCCCAGCTGAGAGATTTTCGGATTCGAAAGGGTCATCGTTCTGCCGGGTTGCACCGTATAATTCAAAGTATATTTCGCCGGAAGTCCAGTTCCTGTACTTGCGCCTATCGGTGTCTGAGTACCCACAGGTGCACTGTTATAAAAATCGGACAATGAATTAAAATTAAAGGTTCCTTGAGGATTATAAGTGAAATTATTAGATAAATTCATAAATTGCCAATTCACTCCGGCTGTGAATTTATTTTTCCCAAGTAAATAGGTCAGCTCATCCTGAAGTTGATAGATTTTTTGTTCCACTCGGTTGTCGTTAGCTGCTGCATCGGTACCAAATGTTATCGTTGAACCGTTGTCAGTTATATTCACCAGCGGGAAAATATGACTACCATACGGGCTTCGGTAATCGGGCATGGAATTAAAAGCAGCAAATAACCTATTACTCAAATTATTGTTTATCTTAGAATTCAACTCACCAGTAATTGAATATATTTCATTGTTTCTATTATATAAAAGCCCGTCGAATCGACCCGAAGTAATCGTACCAAGGTTTCCGTTTAGCGATTTCGCATTTAATTGATTATAGCGAACGCTCAGCTTATTGTTTTTATCGATATTCCAATCTAACTTGATTAAGAACTTTATACTTTCCTGATTACGATCTACTCCTTCGTAACTACCCGGGTTGTAGTTATACTGAGATTGCAGGAATTGACTCAAAGCATCCATCGTACTTGCCTGGACTGTAGAAACATTGGTACCGCTTAACCCGTCTTTTCCCATTACGATATTGCTTACCGGAGTTACCTTTTTAGTATATTCTACATTGGCAAAAAAGAATAATTTGTTTTTAATTATGGGACCTCCTATTCTGAACCCAACGGTGTTTTCTGTGAAATCAGCTTTCGGAAGTTCGGCGTCTTTTATTTTCCTGCCGGTAAAACTTTGGTTACGAAAATAATCATAAGCAGATGCCCTTACAGTATTATCACCACTTTTTGTTACAACATTTATTCCAGCGCCAGTAAAACCTCCTAATTTCACATCATAAGGAGAAGCATCGATAGCAATCTGGTCTAAAGCATCCAGTGAAATGGGTTGAGCACCAGCATTGATTCCCGGCATTCCACCTCCTTCACCACCAAGACCAAAGAAGTTATTAAAGGAAGCTCCGTCAATAGTCATATTGTTACTTTTTGCACCTTTACCCAAAATACCTTGAGAACCGGCCTGGGGCAATAGACGTGTAAAATCATTAATACTGCGTGATACGGTAGGCATCATTGTCAAGGCAGCTTTATTCAAAACCATTCCCACACCACCTTTGGTTTCTTTTTTCATGCCTAGGTTCTGATTGGCAGAAATAACGATTTCATCTAGATTCTGCGTTCCACTTTCCATTTTGATATTAAAAACCGCATTTTCCCCCAGATTCAATTGTACATCTGTAATCGTTTGAGGCTGATACCCTACATAAGAAAATCTTAATGTATAAGGTCCTCCAACTCTCAATCCCTGAATATTGAAAGTACCGTTTACAGAACTGATTGTCCCCGATCTAGTGCCTGTCTCTTATACACATCTCCGAGCCCACGAGACCGGAGCCTATCTCGT
>ENA-OYYE01000045-OYYE01000045.1-human-gut-metagenome-genome-assembly--contig:-NODE-45-length-74830-cov-9.052397_pt1 | contig 74830 bp, 47 predicted proteins | sample MGYA00243244_ERZ653437 | MGnify/ENA primary metagenome ERZ653437 (study PRJEB26926, sample SAMN06165130) | human gut metagenome | biome: ENVO:00009003; feature: ENVO:2100002; material: ENVO:00002003...
TGATACGTGTAGGATAGTCATGTTCCATTGTTTCTGCATAATGTCATAATATCATATTGGATTCATGAATATATCCCCTTCGTCTACCTATTTAATCTATGCTGCTAATGGGTTTACTGCTTAAACACCGGTCGTTAAGAACATGCAATTTGCATGTAAATTGGCGCTCAGGAATTGAAGCTTGTTAATAGTGCGGAATTCTTTATCCTTTCTTCTGTTTCAAAACCGGCAAGATAGTTTTCCGTGATACTTAAGTTGGAATGGCCGAGACTTTCGGAGATGTAGGCTATATTCACTCCACTGCGTTTCAATACCGTAGCAAATGAATGCCGGGCAGAGTAGGTGGTAACCCGGGGAATACCTACTTCCTGCGTTATTTTTCGGAGTACCTTGTTGCATTCGGTGACGATTTCTCTTATCAGTTTTACTTTCTCGAAAGGATCTTCCGTGCCCCGGGCAAATGGGAATATGCAGGTTTCGGGGGATAAGTTCGGATTTCCCCATTTATTGATGATAGCCTGCATTTCAGGGGTGATTACGGCATGGATGATTTTACTATGCCGGGTGTTTCTGGCTGTTTTGGCACGTTTAAAGCATATCTCTCCATTGATTATATTAGCATATTTCAAGAATATCATATCCCGGAAGTTTATGCCGTTACAGAGATAGGAGAAGAACCACAAGTCCCTGTATTTTGCGGTTGTTTCTGTGCCGTCCTCATAGGTAACCAACTTCTTTATTTGTTCCAGAGTCAACGCTAATTTCCGTTCGCTTCCATTGGGAATTTCATACTTCCCTTTCCCGAAAGGATACTGTCCCTCTTTGATGATACCATCTTTCCGTGCCATATTGATGATGCATTTCAGATTCCGGAAATGGATACTGATGCTTGTATAACAGATGCCTGTTGAGCGCCAGAAGTGTTCACAGCGGATAAGCCAGTTTATGTTTATCTCCTGAAAGGAAATATGTTTTCCTGCGAACTGTTCGATTTTGTTCAACGTGCCTTTATAAGACAGATAAGTGTTTGCTTGTCCGTTGGTCTTAAGCTCTTCTATCTTTTTAAGGAAGACAGAGTTGACGGATATGCCTGAATATCTGCCTAAGCGGGCATTCAGAATGTCGAAACTGAACTCGCCCCGGAATGCCAGTTGTTCCACTTGATTTTTGATGAGGGAAAAACTGTTTTCCAGATTGTAACGGGCGGAAGTCAGTTTGCGGGTTTTACTGTGAGGAAGCAAATCCCATTCCTTGATTGATAAATCCAGTCCGGTAGAGTAGTATTTCTGTTTGCGATTACAGATTACCTGTACTTTTACAGGGTATAAACCGTTCTTTTTTACTTTTCTTTTGTCTAATACGGTTACGACAGATACGCCGTCTTTTGAATACTTGTACATGGTTTAATTGATTTAATGATAAATAATAGGGAATATTTGCAGTGACATGCAATTTGCATACAAAGGTGGAAAATGTAGTAAGAAAAGGAACGAATCGGAGCAAAAACGATAGTAATTCTTTTAGAGGAGTAATAGGAACTGTCGTAATAAAACAAAAAAGAATAGGTAGTACAGGAAGAGAACCGACCTTTATAAATTTGGCCAGTCATATAGTCAGGGAGTAGTAACCGTTAATATATAACAAAGGCTCTCAATCTGATATTCAGAAAGAAAGCCTTATTGTTTTAAAAGAAGATAGATATGATTATTATCTTCTTTTATTGCTATAACTTAGATGCGGAAAACCCGGAACAGATATTTAGATATAATCTTCTCCCAGTTTAATTTGTGCATCGTTTACATATTTCCGGATGGTATGCTCTTCATCCTTCTTGCAAATCAGCAGTACATTGTCCGATTCGGCTATAAGATAACCTTCCAAACCGTCTATGACAGCCAGTTTGTTTTCGGGCAACACGACAATATTGTCTTTGCTGTTGTAAATCAATGAATGGCATTTCAAGGTTACGTTACTTTCTTCGTCTTTCGGAGAGAGGTCGTACAAAGAACCCCATGTCCCGAGGTCGGACCAACCAAAGTCACCCAAGGAAACATATACATTGTCCGCCTTTTCCATCACACCTATGTCGATGGATACATTGGGGCAGGCAGGGAAGTTCTCATCGATGAATTTCTTCTCTTCCGGTGTGGCATATACATCCTTGCCGGCGCATAGTTTGGCTGCAAGTTCGGGCAAGAGAGCCTCTCCGGCTTTGATGATGCTGTTCACATTCCACATAAAGAGGCCGGAATTCCAGTAAAATTCTCCGCTTTCCAGAAACACCTTGGCCAGTTCTAGTTCGGGCTTCTCGGTGAAAGTCTTCACTTTGTAGAAGTTGTCGCCTGCCTGTTCGGCTATTTGTATATACCCGTATCCTGTTTCCGGACGATTGGGCTTGATGCCGAGTGTCAGCAATTTGTCGGACTGTGACACGAAAGCCAATCCTTTCTCGATGGCGGAAAGGAATTCGTCTTCCTTCAGGATAAGGTGATCGGAAGGAGCTACGACGATGTTTGCATTCGGGTTTAGCGCCCGGATATGGTAAGAAGCCCACGCGATGCAGGGAGCTGTATTTCTGCGGGTAGGTTCCAGTAGAATTTGTTCGGGCTTCAAAAGGGGCAGTTGCTCCTTCACGAGTTCCGCATATAAATCATTCGTTACGACAAGTATATTTTCTGTGGGTATTACTTTATTGAACCGGTCAAACGTTTGCTGCAATAATGACCGCCCCGTGCCGAAAAAATCGAGAAATTGTTTAGGAAGTGTCTTACGACTGAAGGGCCAAAAACGACTGCCTATTCCTCCTCCCATGATTACACAGAAATTATCTTTATTGGTTATCATACTTATTGTTTTTAAAGTTTCTGCTAATGTACTGCATATTTTACAAACCCGGAATGCTTCGCATAGGTTTTCTTACTTTTTTGGGCTTTTTTTAATAAAAGTATTGCAGGTTTAGAAAAAAGCCGTATCTTTGCACCGCATTTGAGAAATCAAATATGCCCAGATGGCGGAATCGGTAGACGCGCTGGTCTCAAACACCAGTGGATTCACTTCCATCCCGGTTCGACCCCGGGTCTGGGTACTAAGGCGGAGAAAGTTGAAAGACTCTCTCCGCTTTTCTTTTTCTACTCCTCATAACTCGTTGGCTCGCTGATGGATTCTCATGTCAATACCTCTTCTCCAATGTCCAAACCATCCGGTCGGGATAATAGGCTTGCATCACAAGGCGCGTTCCGGTATATTCCAGCACCGTCCACGTACCTCCTGTTTGGTTGTCGAACGTGATGATTTTCCCATCTACCTGATAGGTGAAATCCGTGTTCCAAGTCTGTTCATTCTCTTCGCTGAATAAAGTCTTAATACCTTCCGACTCGGTAACAAATTGAAGAATGGACTTTTCTGTGTATTCAATTTCATCTTTGATATTGTAAACAGTCCTTTGTGCTTGCCAAGTGGTTTGTTTGAGTGCCCCAGAGGTGAGGACAGGAGTCGGTTCATCGTCGTTGTTACAACTTGTCAGGCACAAAAGGGTGCAGACAATGGCGGAGGAAAGCGCCATGCGTAAAGTAATTTTCTTTTTCATCTTGTTTCTGCTTTAAATGATTTAGACACTGATTCTTCTTTTATTGGTTTGCGTATCCTATGAACGCTTACCGATAAGATGAGGCAAAGTACTGAAGAATAAAGGAAAAAGGCCTTGACATTTATCAAGACCTTGGTATAATGGATGTTAAAAAGATAAGTTATTTCTCCAGTTTGCGGCGCAGGCGACTGATTGTTTCAGGGGTGACTTGCAGGAAAGATGCTATTTCTTTTAGAGTAATGTGCTCTTGGATTCTGGGGCATTGCTTTAATAGGTCAAGGTATAATTCTTCCGTAGTTTGGCAATACATATCCAATAGTCTACGATACATTACTAAGTAGGACCGTTCGGCAAGAATACACCTTATTTGCATCGTTTCGGCGTTGGTAGCAAAGAATTCTTCCATCTTTGAATAGGGTATATAGTAAATATGGGAGTCACAGGCAGCTTCTATGGTGACTAATGACGGTTGGTTGGGGTTTATGAGCGTACTTAAGCTTCCTGTAAATTCTCCTGAAAAAGTATATCCTACTATATGTATGTTTCCTCTTTCATCTACACGAGTGTATCTGAATATTCCGTCTTCAATATAAGCCCCCTGATGATTTACTTTACCTTGTACAGAAAATAATTCGTTCTTTTTGAGTTCCGCATAAGTTCCATGCTCCAAAACAAACTGTTTCAGCATTTCCAATTTCGGATGGTTGGCAAATTGAGAGTTGAAATTTTCCATACTACTCTTACTATAAATACATTATTGCGACCGCAAAGCTAATTATTTTATTTCTAATCCTTTTCTTTTCTCTAAAATAAGAACTCTGTGCCGCGGGGACTTTGTGTTCAATCTTACAATAGTAAGTCTTGCTGCACCCTTCATCCGCCTTATTTCTTTTACGTCCGGAGGGTTCACCCATTTCACCGCGTCTTCTTTCCTGCTCGTTTACAGCTCGTTATGGGTGAATACCGGAAAAGGTCACCCCACCCTCAAGGCATTCTGAACGGGAGCAGAGCCTTCACCAGCTTTCACCACAGTGAAAAGTGCTTTTCACTATACTCAAAAGCGCTTTTCACTATGGGCAAAAATCTTTTTTATCACAGGAACAAATAAAAAAATGGTAGTATCTGTCATTCAGAGCGAATTGTGTCACTTACCTTAATTGATGTCGATTCTGAATGACAGATGCACTTGCCTTATGAAGAAACACCCAATTATTATTTGTATGTTACACTGTCATAATCCTTATTTCCACAGACACAAGCCTCCGTCGTCTCAGACGCAAGTGTTTGTCGCGACAGACACAAGCCTCTGTCAGACTGAACACTTGTGTCTGTCACGTCCCACACAGGATGATATAAAATGAAATTGGTGAAACCTGCCCCCTCGTCTTATTCCGGTGGTCTTCACCCGCTATCGCCCTCCCACAGGGCGATGCGGAACCACGGATGAAGGGTGAAGACCCCTAATGAAAAAGAAATTATCGCTTTGTTTAAGAGTTAGAGGAGGAAAAGAAGTGAAAGCTTCATATTCCATGAAATATGAAAATCACCTGCACACCTTCTTCATAATATTTCCGGTTATAAAATAAATTACTTATTTTTGCGGCTTCCTTAAGTAAGTCTGAATAAAAACACATTAAAGAAGTAATATGCAAAACACACAAACCCCCATTGCTGCGTTTCCCGATACCAAACCGCATTATAATATCCTCGACGGATTGCGGGGCGTAGCTGCCATCACAGTGGTATGCTTTCATATCTTTGAAGCATTTGCAACCAGCCATCTGGACCAGCGGATTAATCATGGTTATTTAGCGGTCGATTTCTTCTTCATATTATCCGGTTTCGTCGTGGGATACGCTTACGACGACCGTTGGGGTAAGATGAAGATAAAAGATTTCCTGAAGCGCCGCATCATCCGGTTGCATCCGATGGTAGTGATGGGTGCGGTCATAGGCGCGGTTATGTTCTACTTCCAGGGATGCTCCGTATGGGATGTGTCGAAGGTGACTATCGGGGCTTTTTTAGTTGCCACGTTTATTAATGCTCTATTGATTCCCGCTACTCCGGGTACTGAAATCCGTGGCTTGGGAGAGATGTATCCCTTGAATGGACCCAGTTGGTCCTTGTTTTTCGAATATATCGGTAATATTCTCTATGCGTTAGTTATCCGCAGGCTTTCCAATAGAGTCCTTGCCGGACTGGTCTTTGTTGCCGGATGCGGCTTGGCGGCATTCGCCATTATAGGTCCTTACGGTGATATATGCGCCGGATTCACATTGACCGCAATTGAGTTTACCGCCGGATTTCTGCGCGTATTATTCTCGTTCTCTGCCGGATTACTGCTTATCCGTATCTTCAAACCCGCTAACGTCAGGGGAGCATTCTGGATATGTAGCCTTTCCATCGTTGCCCTTCTTTCCGTACCGCGCATAGGCGGAGCCGGGCATTTGTGGATGAACGGTGTGTATGATACGGTATGTTTCGCCTTGTTCTTTCCGATGCTCGTCTATATTGGAGCATCGGGGAAGACGACTGACAAGTATACAAGACAGCTATGCAACTTTCTGGGTGAGATATCCTATCCTTTATATATGGTGCACTATCCTTTTATTTACCTGTATTATGCCTGGGTAAAGAATGAAGGACTGACGTTCGGCGAATCCTTGCCCGGCGCGGCGGCGGTCGTGATAGGCAGTATTATATTGGCCTATATTTGTTTACGATGGTATGATATACCGGTACGTAGATACCTTACGAACCGTTTCCTAAAGCCACGGGCATCCTATCGCAAATAAGGAATGAATATAGGGAGTGCCCACTACTGGATAATGGGCACATCGATATTCTCGTTCTGTTCTTCCCAGTTGTCGACATTGAAATCACCGGAAGTCTGTTCGGAGAAGATGTCGCCTAAGGTCAAAGTCAGATTCAGTTTCATATTTGCAGTCAGCGGAGCATTTAAGGTCTGTCTGAAAGATTTCACCGCACCGTTTTTAAGGATGATGGACAATTGGAATTCCGGTTTGCCTGCTGAGGGGAATAACAGCACGGTAGCATTACTCATCCGCGTTCCGTCCGTAGAGCGTATTAAGGGGAACGCAATGGTACGGGGTGTACCTTGCGGTTTGCCCGTATAGTAATTCAGTCCGCTGTATATATTGGTGACCCGTACAGCCATACTGTCTATACTGGAACTGAGCACACCGTTATTTTTGTCTTTGACAGTGACATTTAATCCCGCTACCACTCTGCTGAGGGTAGCTTTCAGGCTTTCCGAACCAATCTGAGCAGGCCGTACGGCGTATACCAAGTCGTATACCGGATAGTATATCGTATCGGCTGACATTTTAACTAAGGTAAGCGCTTGTTTGGACAAATCTCCTCCGATAGAGAGAGAAGCTTCCCGTACGGCGGGATAGGCGTAAAGAGGATCCTTGTATTTGGGAGTTCCCCAATACACCATATTATACGTACCTGTCGGCAACGAAATGACCCGGTTTGCGGCTTCGTTGTAGAACGTTCCGTCTTTCACTTGATAAAAACCGTCGAACGGAACCAGTTTGTCATCGATATAGTTGCCATAGTAAATAGAACTGTTGGCATTGCAGGGAGCAATCGTCAGGATACCCGTCAACGGACTTTGTCCGCTTATGGTGCTGACGCTCATCTCGATGGGCGGGCTGATTAATTTAGAATCATCATCGGGTTTAGTACAGTTATTGTTGTCATCATCCGAACAGCTTGCGAAAACGAACGCCAGGCTGAGCAATACAGTTATCTTCTTCATTGTCTCTTAAGTTTCAGGGTTATTTGCATAAACAACATTTTAAATGGAGAATGGTTCTTGAATAACCTAAGAAACCCCTTCAGCAGGCTTGTGAACGGGATGAATTACAAATTATACCTTTCTTTGCAACATTTAAGGAAGCCCGGTTAACCAATCTGTCTCCTCTTCGTAACAATAATTCTACACCTTCTCCGCCATCATTTCATACATTTGCCGTGAATTCTTTTGCATACGAAAAAGAACAAAAAACTTTGATATTAACCATTAAACAATGTACAATGAGAAAAACATTCTTGGAAAAGTGCATAAATCTCCATTTATGCCGCATTGCATGGGTACTTATACTTCTGGTACCCGCAATCAGTAGCCTCCGGGCTAATCCATCTCAAAGCAAGACCATTACGGGAGTTGTGACGTCCGCCACAGACAATGAACCGTTGATTGGTGTCAGCGTTCAGGTCAAAGAAGCCGGAACGGGCGGCATTACCGATATGGACGGTAAGTATTCCGTAACAGCCCAACCCGGACAGACGCTGGTATTCTCTTATATCGGCTATCAGTCGCAGGACGTGAAAGTGGGCGCTTCTTCTACTATTAATATAGCGTTGAAAGAAGATACCGAAATGCTGGACGAGGTAGTCGTGGTGGGTTATGGCGTTCAGAAGAAAAAGCTGGTGACGGGTGCTACCGTCCAGGTGAAAGGTGACAACATTGCCAAGCTGAATACGACTAATCCTCTTTCGGCTCTGCAAGGACAAACGCCGGGAGTGAACATCGTTTCCACATCTGGACAACCAGGCGCTAGTATGAGTGTAACCATTCGCGGTTTGGGTACGGTAGGCAATTCACAACCTCTTTATCTTATCGATGGTGTGGGTGGTGATATTACAACTTTAAATCCGGCCGATATTGAAAGTATTGATGTATTGAAAGACGCCGCTTCGGCTGCCATCTATGGAGCGCAAGCTGCTAATGGAGTAGTATTAGTTACTACGAAAAGTGGTAAAGAAGGTTCTTGCAGAATTAGTTACGATGGTTTTGCCGGTTGGCAGTCGATAGGACGTAAGTTTGAAATGCTTAACGCGACAGAATATATGAGTATTATGGATGAAGCTCGTCTCAACTCTGGCATGTCGCCTGTAGATTGGGCTTCGCTTAACTCCATACATGATGCCAATGGCAATATATACGATACCGATTGGATTGATCAAGCCATCAAAGACGGTGGATTAACCACTAGCCATAGTCTTTCATTTACAGGTGGTTCCAAAACTTCTACTTATGCCATTTCTGGTGGTTATACCGGACAGGACGGTTTAATTGGCGGTTCGGATGTTTCTTATTATAAAAGATACAATTTTCGTGTCAACTCTGAACATAAGATGTGGAACGGGCTGGTAACCGTAGGTGAACATGTCGGTTTTGTCTGGAAAGACTCGCGCGGCATGAACACTGGTAATGTCTGGAATAACAATCTGCGTAGTGCCTTCTCTACATCTCCTATCGTTCCCGTTTATGATGCAGATGGGAATTACAATTCTACGGTAAATTCTGATTGGAATGTAAACGACGGAAACCCTTACGGTAATATGATGATGAACCGTTACAATAACAGCAAGAACGGTTCGCTTGATGCTAATGTATATGTGCAGATTGAACCTGTTAAAAACTTGAGATTCAAGACTGTGTATGGTATTAGTTACGGCGCTTCCGAATATCGTTCTTATACACCGGAATATCAGTTTACTCCGCAGACAGCTAATACTGTGAGCAAAGTGAGTCAGAGTCATGGTCACGGTCTGTCGATGGTGTGGACCAATACCCTTTCTTACGATTTTAATATTACTGATGAACATCATATAAATGCCTTGATAGGTAGCGAATTATCCACCTATGATGGCAGTAATACCGAAGGCTCTAATACAGGTCTTATCCCCGGATTTGACGATTGGGAACACGCTTATCTGGTAAATACCAACGGTACGGAAAATAAGACTGTGAAAGGTGCTCCATACGACTCTACTCGTGGTATGTCTTATTTCGCTCGTTTGGGTTGGGTATGGAAGGAACGCTATATGGTGAACGCTACCATGCGTGCCGATGGTTCATCGAAGTTTGCCAAAGGTCATCGATGGGGATATTTTCCTTCAGTGTCTGCCGGTTGGACTATCTCAGAAGAGAAATTTATGGAATCAACGAAGTCTTGGCTTGATTTCTTAAAGTTGCGTGTTAGTTGGGGACAGGTAGGTAATGCCAACATAAACTGTTATCAATATCTTGCTCCTGTGTCTACCACAAATACCAATTACAACTTTGGTGCCGGTGGAGGACAAGATGCTTGGGTCACAGGTTCCTATACGAGTCGTTTGGCCAATGAGAAAGTTCAGTGGGAAACTTCCGAACAGTATAATGTGGGTATTGATGCCCGTTTCTTGAACGGTCGCTTGGCATTCACTGCCGATGGATATATTAAGAATACTAAGGATTGGTTGGTGCAAGCCCCTGTATTGGCTACAGCAGGTACGAATGGTCCTATTATCAACGGTGGCGATGTACAAAATAAAGGTGTTGAGTTGGGGCTCTCGTGGAATGACCAGATAGGAAAGGACTTTACTTATAGCGTAGGTGCCAACCTTGCATACAATCACAACGAAGTAGGAAGTATCCCTACCGAAGATGGTATCATTCATGGTGGCGAAAATCAAATCTATACGAATGCGGAAGAATTCTACCGTGCCGAGAACGGTCATGCTATAGGCTATTTCTGGGGCTTCAAAACGGCCGGTGTTTTCCAAAATACTCAGGAGATTAATGATTGGGTTGCTGCTGGAAACGGCATACTCCAAAGTAATGTGCAACCCGGTGATGTGAAGTACATAGATGTAAATCACGATGGCGCTATTGATGCTAAAGATAAAGTGGATTTGGGGAACGGGCTTCCTAAATATACATTTGGTTTTAACTTCAGTTTGGGCTATAAAGGTTTTGATCTTAGCTTGAACGCTACCGGTGCCGCCGGCTTCCAGATTGCCCAATCTTATCGTGACCCCAGTTCTTCGCAGGGCAACTACAGTCGTCAGATATTGAACCGTTGGACAGGTGAAGGTACCAGTAATCGGATTCCCCGTGTGACTTACGGTGATGTGGGCAACTGGCAGTTCTCAGACCTTTATCTGCAAGATGGTGACTACATTCGTTTGCAAAATATTACTTTGGGTTACGACTTCAAACGTCTTATCTCATGGAAAGGATTGTCTAAATTGCGCCTTTATGTGCAGGCTCAAAACCTCTTCACATTCACCAAGTACGATGGCATGGATCCTGAAATTGGTTCATATAATGGTACGGATGGTAATAATTCGGATGCATGGGTGTCTGGCGTAGATATGGGTTACTATCCACATCCGCGTACTTTCATTGTGGGTATTAATCTTGCGTTTTAAATTATGAAAAAGAAAAATATTATGAATACAAAACATATATTAGTAACTGGTGCGCTCGCTGTGTCGTTTTTGGTTTTCACTTCATGTGAGGACTTCTTCGATACTTCATCAAAAAAAGATTTAAATACGGAAACGGCTTATAGCAATCTGGAGTCGGCTGAAATGGCTCTGGTGGGTTGTTACGACGGATGGCAACGTACGATTTCTGATGAGGCTGTAGGAATGTATTTGTTGGCTGAGTTCGCTTCAGAGCAAGCCTTTGCCGGTCTTGGCCTGTCTGATGCAAAAAACAACAACGTTATTGACCAGTTCAACTTAGGAATCGCTCCTTCATATAACGACCTCTTTAATGTTGATTGGCAAAATTACTATAAAGCTGTGTTTCGTTGTAATCAACTCATCGCCCAAGAGGAAAATATTAACTGGGCAGGTGACACCAAGGCGCAAGGACGTGTAATGGGTGAGGCTCATGCCATTCGCGGTATCCTTTACTTTGACCTGACTCGTATGTTTGGAGATGTGCCTTTGCTTACTGTTCCTTCCGAAGAGAATGTCCCTCGTTCTCCGGCAAGTGATGTTTATAAGCTCATTTTTGAAGATTTTAAATATGCCATCGAGCATATTCCTGCCGATGCTTATCCCTTAGAAAATAGCGAAAGTAACGATGGTCGTATCACAAAATATGCCGTAGAAGCATTGCTGGCTCGTGCATACCTTTACTATACAGGCTATTACGGAGAGGAACATCCTTCATGTGCTAAAGCTGATGCCGTGAAGGCTATTAATGATGTAGTAGAAAATGGTGGTTATGAATTAGAGAAAAAATATGCAGATCTCTGGATGCCATCTTGTACTACCGATGCTTCGAACGGTGGTACTTACGCATGGAGAACCACTTACGCAGGTAAATGGTACGATGGCACTAAATGGCAAGCCGGACAGGGCGATCTTTCGAAAGAAATCGTACTCAATTTGAAGATGAATACTACCAGTGATTACAATGGGAATGGTGATGGTCTTACTTTCTCTGTATTTCTGGGACCACGTAACATTTGCGCAAAGAGTGTATGTATTGCCAGTGGGTGGGGCGCTTGCTCGGTAACTCCTGCTTTTGTGGAGCAGTATAAAAACGATCCTCGTTTCAGCGCTTGTGTATGGAGTTGTAAAGATGCGGGGTTTGATGCAGATATTACCGATTCGTATGAATACACCGGTTACTATACCCGTAAGTATGCCCCTATGTGTTTTGCCGATGGTACGCGTCAGGAGGTCGGATTTAAGTTGGGTGAACAACATCAAAACCTCACTTACTATCAAGATTATACAATTATGCGCTATGCCGATGTCTTGCTGATGCACTCCGAACTTAATGGTGATGCTTGGGGATTAAACGAAGTTCATCATCGGGTATATCCTAATGAAACGCTGGCTTACAGCCTTGAAAACATTCGTAATGAACGTGCTATTGAATTGGCGTTTGAAGGAGTGCACTATTGGGATTTAATGCGTTATGAAAAAGATGGTGCTTATGCTGCACGTACCATTGCAGCTGCACAAAATGGAGCTAAGGTCTTGAACGGTGGAAACGAGGCAACTACTTCTTTTTCCGAAAACAACTTTACTTCGAAGAAAGGTCTGATGCAGATACCTAATACTCAAATCACTCTTTCGGGTAACGTAATTACTCAGAATGCTGGTTGGTAAATTATGAGTTAGGTTTAGATTGAAAATTATTAAAAGTAATAAGATATGAAATTAAATCATTACATATATTCGCTCATTGCCGGCTTGGTACTTATATTGTCGGCCTGTACGCCCGATGAGTACGACTTGGGCAATAAAACTTATGTGTCCGAAGATTTGGTGGAAGGCATTGCCTACACGGTGACTCTCGAAGGAAACCAAGTACACCTTAAATCCAATATCACCGGTTGCACTCCGTTGTGGATTACTCCTCAGGGACGTTCGCAGGAGAGTGAACTTTCCATCGAATTGCCTTTTGCCGGTACGTATGAAGTGACGTTCGGTGCCGAGACTCCCGGTGGTGTTGTGTATGGAGAACCACATGCTTTCAGTTTAGAGCAAAACGACTTCTCATTGCTGAGTGATGAGAAGTGGTTCCTGTTGGCTTGTAAAGACTTTAAATCGGGAGATGAACTTCCCGATGCTGAAACATTGGCTGAAGGAGTTAGCAAAAAATGGTATCCTTGCGATGCTAATTATGGCATTGGTCAGTGTTCGGGTCCTGTAATGTATGTAGCTCCCTACGATCCTGACGGTGATGGACTCGGTTTTACTAAAGATGAAGAAACAGATAAGAATGTTACTTATCGGGATATTACTTTCGGAACAGGTAACTGGAAGCCCAATTGGGATCCGGGTTTCCAGAGTTGGCTTATTCCTGAAACCGATCCTTATATGGATTCTTATATGACTTTCAGTATGGATGCTGTGCATGGTTGCGTAGCTACGATGTATCGTGGTGAAGCCGGGACAAAAGGTGCGAGCACGGGTACGAATATGAAGGGGCAGTTCAATATGAATCTTGCTGAAAAGACGAAACCTACCATTACTTTCACCGATTGCTATTCTATGCATAACGTGGGATTTGATGCGGTTTGCTCCAATTATACGCAGGATATTCAGATTATAGAACTCACTCCATACATATTGCAATTGGTAACCAAGCGTACTAATTCCGACGGAAACTGGTACATCGTATGGAATTTCGTATCTGAAGAAGTGATTCAAACGAAGGGCGAATGTATTCCTAAAGAAGAGAGTGGACGGATAGAGAAAATCGCTCCTGCACTTCCTGAATTCGATAACCTTCTTACAGACCTTTTCACTACCGAAATCAATGGCGTGACTTATGTAGGTAATCAGATGACTTTCAATCTTAATACGGAAGCCCCCTACGACTGGTTGTGGTGGAATGGTTCTCCCGAAGTACAGAAATGGGAAAGCGTAACAGGAGAAAAATATAATAATTCGTGGGCCCCTGCTGCCGGTGATGAGGTGGCCGATTTCGAACTTACTTTAAGCAAAGCTTCGGATAATACTTACAAATATGAATGCGGTGAAGTAAGCGGTAAGGTGACGATTGAGGGCGGTGTAATGACCTTCGACCAGGAAATCACTATTCTTACTGCTTCCAGCGAGCAGCGCACGGTTGCAGTTACAGGCAAGGAATTTACAGTACTTGGCGTAGAGCCCGGTGAATCATTGGTTATCGGTGTTCCTGAATCTGTGGATGAAAATGGTGCGGTAAATTCTTATCTGGTGGCTAATTTGCTTTATAAGAAGATTAGTACCGGCCCGACAGGACCCACAGTGGTTGGCATTGACAATTCTACTATTGCCGAACATACTTGGATAGAGAATGGATGTATTCGTATCGCTTTCCATTCTTATGGTGAGACGGGTACTGGTATTTTCAAAGATGTCGCTTCTGTGAAACTGAAAAAGAACCAAACTATCAGTGTAACCTTTAAGATCAACGGTGGGATTACTTGGACAGCAGCTCCTAAGTGTGCACTGATTGATAATAATATTAAGAAAACTTGGGAACCCGAGTGCTTCAATCTTGAGGATGCGGTAACAGTGAATACTACGGGTGAAACTACCGTTACGTTGACTAATACTACCGGAGCCACTGCTACATTCCTTCCGACTTGCCTCGACCTTTCCATTCAATATGACGGTTACGGTACTGCCGATGTATTGGCAGAGGACGGAAATCCTGATTGGAGTACCGTTGGTTTTGAGATTGTATCTTGCACCATTCAATAAATAATAGTATGAAAAATATGAAGAACAAAATATTATTCGGAATAATAGCTCTCGTCATGGGTGTTTTTGTGGCGGGATGCAGCGATGACGATTATGTCATAAACAAACAGCCCTTGCTCACCGACAACTCGGTGGTGACAGGAACGGCAGATGTGACTGCCACAACGGCCACCTTGCACGGAACTGTGTCGGGACTTGAAGGCCAGTCTTCCAGCGCGTATGTTGCCGGCTTTAATTATGGTGCTGCTGCCGATGTACTTTCTGAAAAGGTTGCTGCAACAGGTGGTGCGGACTTCGCCGCTACGGTGAACGGTAGCGTGAACCAGACTATCTACTACCAGGCTTATGTCACCCTGCAAGGCAAAGTAACCTATAAGGGCGAAGTGAAAAGCCTTGTTCTGACCAATGCTCGTGCCATTACCGGTGGCGCTACTGACGTGAAATCGAATAAGGCAACTTTAGCCGGTTCGCTCGTAGACTTTCCTACGGAAGAAGTGGAGAGCGGTATCATTGTGTCGGGTGTGGAAGGAACAGAAAACGTGCGCGCCGGTGTGCGCATCGCCACGGCTTCAAAAGAAAGTTATACGGTAGAGGTGGAAGGTTTGTTGCCCAACACTACCTATTATTATGTAGCCTATCTCGACCTCGGCGCAGGTGTGGTATATGGAGAGGAGAAATCGTTCACTACTGCAAGCCATACCTTTGACCTCGACAATGACCTCGTAGACCTCGGCCTCTCTACCAAATGGGCGAAGTACAATGTAGGTGCTACTGCCGAATCGGAGATTGGCGGTCTGTTCGGATTCGGTGATATGACCGGTTTTAATACCAGCCTCGATCCCGAACAGTATGCTTCAGAGGATATTTTTAAGACTGTCCGTGATATAGCCAATAAGGCATTCGAAGGAAAAGTTACGATGCCCACTATCGCCGAGTTTGAGGAACTCTTTACGCTCTGTACCAAAGAGTGGACCGAGGTAGAAGGTGTTGCCGGTTATAAATTCACCGGTCCCAACGGAAACTCAATCTTCCTGCCCGCCGCAGGCTCACGTACGCAGGGCACTATCGAGGGCGTCGGTGTAGAAGGTTATTATCTCTCCGGTTCCATCAATGCTTCCGATAAAAAGTTTGCAATGAGTTATCACTTCAACAGTGCTACCAATTTGCGCGCCACTACTCCTGTTTATCAGGCTCTTGCCATTCGTCCCGTATCTACGGCTAAGAATGTACCGTTTGACCGTTCGTTGCTTTACGGAAAATGGTATATCGACAATGGTCAGGATGGTGAACAACATGTGTTCGAAGGCCCCTTCACACAGTGGGGAGAGACTGATAACTGGGGTACAGTATCTAACGGACAGCCCAATGTGGAGCAACAGATTCATTGGGAAATGGGTACTAATAATGGTTGGATTGGTTATACCTATGAAGTGAACTACGGCTACATGGAGTTCAACGAAGACGGTACGGTGAATATTCACCGCTTGGACGATAATGGTGTTGCCACCGACGAATCCGGTAAATACACCATCGATGAGGCGAACAAAGTAATTGATATTGATATCAATGTGCTTTGTGCCAATACTTGGGTGGCACTGAAGAGTGGTAAGCTGAAAATCTTGTCTCTGACGAGCGACGGTTTACAGATTGCCCTTCCCAATAACGACGGTTATGCTTATTCTGTCAACTACTACAGTCAGCGTAAGGCGGAAGCCGATGCCAAGATTCCGGTTTCATTGCTTTGTGTAGGTGATGATTGGGGCGGTACATGGGGAGAAACCGTTGACAAGATTGCTCCGGAGCAACTGGCAGGTCAGCATACCTTTAAGTACGAAGGTGCTTGCACGGGTGCTATGGTATTCACTCTCGATTTCCAAGCTATGCTTGCCAGATACCCTCAAGCTTTTGTTCGTATTGATGAAATGAAATGTGATGGTAACGTTATCAAGTTTAATGCCAATAACTTCTTCTATGGGGATATTGAAAATAATGGTACTTATCGTATTGAACTTTTCAATATTTGGGGTAAGGGAGCAGTTGATGGTAAGGTATTGAACAGTGCATTCAGCAATTCGCAGAATGTGGCTTCCGACCCGGCCTTCCATTTCAGTAATAGTTTGGAAATTACGTATACAGTCTTTACAGAGGGCAATGGCGCAGGCATCTATACTCCCAATTTAGTTGCCGTCAATCCTTCTTGGGGAGGTACGTGGGGATACAATGCGGGCGCTACCTTTGAGGTGAAGTATGACAACTTCCAGTACTCAATCGTTAATTCCTCGCTCGATATTAAGTATGAATCGACCGACCATGCGGCAGGTAGTATTATGACTTTCCTTGAGGTTGCCGATATCTATGGATTTTTCCCGGGAATGCACGCGACGTTGGATAATCTCTATCTTGATGGTTCTGAGGTAACATTCGATGCTACAAAAGTACTTGATTCCAATGAAGATTCTAAGTATCGTCTGGAACTCTGGAATTGCTATGGAGCAACAAAACAGGCCGGTTGCGCTTTCGGTACACCTGACGGAGACACCATCAAGGAACTCGGCTTCAACAACTCAATCGAAGTGAAGTTTACATTCCACAGCCTTTTCCCTGTTCCGCAGTGGTAATTGGCAGGCTAAACAGATAATAGTGTAATTAAAGAATCCGAAATGCTTTTTCAAGTATTTCGGATTCTTTTTGCTTATCAATGATTGGTTGATAAGTTTTCTGTATCCGATTGGTTAACATGTAAACTGATTGGGTACTGCTTTTAGGAAAGATTTCATCATAGACCTTTACTTTTGTTTACAGTTAAACAGGATTAATTTGTAAATCATTTCTATATTAGCGGAACCGTAGTGACGATATATGCCGGGAGGTGTTTTGTTTTACTTCTTTTTCTTCTGATAACGTCATACATCTTGCGTTTCAGAAAGAAGGGGAAGTAGGCAGAGTGGCTTTCCACATCTTTAGGCATATCAAGTATTTAGAGTGTTAACCCCGGTCGAAAGAGGAAAGCCATCGGCCGATTTGTGAATTCTCATGCTACACATTGGAAAACTAATCAGGCAGAAAATGGATGAGCAGCATCGGACGGTGGTCTGGTTTGCAAAGCGATTGTCGTGCAGCCGGACGAATGTCTACAAGATTTTCGAGAAGTACTCGATAGACACCGAGATGCTTGCCAAGATTTCCATTATTCTGGATTTCGACTTCTTCGACTTGTATTCGGAGGAGATGAGAAGGAGCAAAGCAAACAAATAACATTTCCTGAATTTTCGTAAAATGCGCTGACGAACAAACTGTCCCCGATTGATTGACATGTTAATCAATCGGGGACTCTTTCTGTAGATGTACCTCTTTCGAAATATTTACCTTTGTTGCAAAATTTTGGTCGATATAATTTAATAATCATTTAATTAAAGAAAAGTATGAAAACAATGAAGTATTTGTCCATGATGTTGATAATGGTAGCAATGAGTGTATGCATGACCAGTTGCGGAGACGATGATGACGACGACCCGGTTACGGATTATGCAGGTCAGGTGGCAGGCATCTACACGGGGAAACTTACCGTAAACAATACGGTGATTGAAGATGCCTACGTCGTTAAAGTCAGTAAAATCTCCTCTACGGTTGTCAGTGTGATGGCTGAGTTTTATGATAAAGGAATAGAAAACTATAATGTGACGTATTCGAGCGGGCAATATCTGTTTACGAGCGAAACATCCTCTAATATTACTATCTCCGTTACAGCTAAATCCATGACTATCAGTTTTCTGAACGGTAATGGCACGATTACGACCTTTAACGGGAAAAGAGATTAGTATAAACGTTTTTACGGAAAGAAGCCGGAGGGATTATTAGCTTCCCCGGTTTCTTTTTTTTCTATTATGATATGCACTTAGTCCTACGATATATAGCTGTATGCCTATGCTCCATTGTTCTGCTCTGCGGATGCGGCAAGGAGGAGGAGAGTGGGGAAGGTGCGTATTTTGATTTATCGTCTTCCTCTGTTACCGTTTCCAGTGAGGGAGGTGTCAGAGAGGTACAGGCAGAAACGAATTCCCATTGGAACATTGCATCCGAACTTCCCGATTGGTTATCCACCACCCCGCTAAGTGGAGAGGCGGGAACTTTTATCTTGCAGTTACAGGTTTCGCGTAACGAGTCGGATGAACCTCGTTCCTGCGATATCCTGTTCGCGTATGGGGATGACCGGAAAACCTTGTCGGTAGTGCAGAAAGCCGCTGAGGCTTTGCGGTTCTCATCCGGAGAATACCGGATAGAAGCTAAAGATACGGTACTGAGCGTCGGAGTCGACCGGAACATCGGTTATGACATTAAACTGCTTCATGGCGCAGACGCTTGGGCTGAAATAGAAGGATATTCCGGAAAGTCGGAAGGAAGTGTGGCAGGCAATGTGTGGCTGGAGAGCCTGAAGCTGCATATCAAAGAAAACCTGACAGGAAAAGTGCGTAACACCTGTGTCGTAATCTACAATCATTTCTACAATCTTTCGGACACGCTCTGTGTGGTGCAGAATGCCGGGAGGAAGATACACTATGACGGAGAGTGGGAACGGATAGAGACTGCACGGAGCGGCAATGTCAATCTTGTGGTTATGGGGGATGGCTTTACCCGCGAGGATATGGACCTTGGGGGCACTTATGAACAAGTGGTGCAGCAAGCTGTCGACCATTTCTTCTCAATAGAACCTTACACTACTTACCGTGATTACTTCAATGTCTATCGGGTGGTAGCGGAATCGGAAGAAGCCGGCGTGGGAGAAAAGGGAAGCCTGAAGACGGTTCGCAATAAGTTCGGTACGGCCTTTGGCAGCGGCACGGAAGTGACGTGCAATGCGGACTTGATTTTTGAATACGCCGGAAAGGTGGAAGAACTTTCCAAGGATGCCCCATTGACGGTGATAGTGGTGCTGAACAGTACGAAATACGCAGGAACCACCTATTTATATTCAAACGGTAATTCCATCGCCTTGTGTCCAATGAGCGACAAACCTTCTCCGGATGACTTTGAGGGACTGGTACACCACGAGGCAGGCGGACACGGCTTCGGATTCTTGTGCGACGAATATGTTTATTATGACCGGAATATTCCTGATGAGGAGAAACGAAATATAAAAGAATGGCAGGCACTGGGCTTCCAGATGAATCTGGACTTTACGGAAAGCCCTTCTGACATCTTGTGGAAAGACTTCATCGGGCGACAGAACTATGAGCCGGTAGCCGCTTTCGAAGGAGGAGCACAATATCGATATGGCGTGTGGCGTTCGGAGAAGAACAGTTGTATGAACAATAACATTCCTTATTTTAATGTCCAGAGTCGCCAAAGCATAGTCCGGCGTATCATGAACCTGTCCGGACTGGAGTTTTCCATCCAGCAGTTCATAGAGAAAGATAATCCGGTTTATCCCCCGGAGGCTGCCGTCACCCGAACTGCTGCCGAGTTTGTTCCTTTGGGCAATCCGGTTTGGATTAAATAGAAATATTCACAGGTCAGTTAATCGGGGACTTTTCTATCAAGCACCTCTTTGGGAGATATTATCCGTGTATCTTCAGAGTTCTGAGTTTTGCGATATCCTCATCCTTGCGGTCACCGTGGATGGTAAGTCGGTTCAAATCCGTTTCGATGCGGGCAAACTCTTCGTCGGTTAGCGTTACATTGGCAGCACCGAGGTTTTCGAGTATCCGGCTGTCGCTGCGCATACCCGGAATGGGAACGATGAAGTCTCCGCGATGCATCAGCCAGGCAAGTGAGAGTTGCGCCATCGTCGCCCCTTTTTCGGTGGCATAACGATTCAGCAGGTCGAGCAAAGGTTGGTTGGCTGCAACGTTTTCTTTGGCGAAGCGGGTGATGACCCGGCGCACATCGTCGCCCTTGTATTCGGTGTCAGCAGTGTATTTGCCACTCAGAAAGCCGCTTGCCATGGGTGAATAGGCGACAAAGCCGATTCCCAGTTCCCTGCACAGCGGGATAACATCATTTTCCCATTGCCGTGCCATCATGGAATATTCACTTTGTACGGCGGTCAGCGGAGTGATGGCATGAGCAGTCTTTATCTGCTGCGCGGTGGCTTCCGATACGCCCCAACCGCCTATTTTTCCTTCTTTTATCAACTCGCCGAAAGTGCGGGCCAGTTCCTCCACATCCGTATCGGCAGGCACACGATGGGCATAGTACAAGTCGATTCGGTCGGTTTGCAGCCGGCGAAGCGAACCTTCCAACGCACTGCGTATTCCTTTGCGACTCAGTTTTCCTTCGGGGATGTCTTGGCCCGGCAAGACGGTCGGATGCACCTTGCTTGCAAGGACCACTTTATCCCGAATAGGCTTCAGAGCCTTACCGACTAATTCTTCGTTCAGATAAGTGGAGTAGATTTCCGCCGTATCGAAGAACGTACATCCCAAATCATAAGCTTTACGAATCAACCGTATGGATTCGCTTTCTGTCGGTGTGGGACCATAACCATGTGTAAAGCCCATACAGCCCAGTCCGACAGCCGATACTTCAAGATCTCTCAGTTTTCTTGTTTTCATTGTTCTTGTTCCTTTTTGTTTTTATTTCGTATTTCTTTTTTCTTTTATATGGCGGCACAGCCCCCATCAAGCGGCATAACCTGTCCCAATTATTTGTTGTCAGGATTATACTTCTTATCGTACTCCAGCAAGAAGCGTATCAGTTCCGGATTGCGGTGTGAGGATTGAAAGTCCTGCTTTCGGTCGAGCGGGCGGATGGCCTTCATTTCGGCTTCGGAAAGTGAGAAGTCAAAAACATTCAAGTTTTCCTCCATCCGGTTGCGGTGCGTTGTCTTGGGGATGGCGATGATTCCTCTTTGCAACAGGTAGCGCAGGGCAACTTGAGTGACGCTCTTTTCGTGGGCCGCTGCAATTTCTTTCAGCACTTGGTTAGAGAATAAATCTTCGTTGCTTTGTGCCAGCGGAGCCCATGCCATGAGGTGCGTTCCGTACAGGTTCATTTCCTTTACCGCATCCCATTGCTGGCTAAATACGTTGGTACGAAGCTGATTTACGGCAGGCTTGATTTCCATATTTTCCGCTAGGTCAACGAAACGGTCGGGATAAAAGTTGCTCAAGCCGATAGCGCGGATTTTCCCCGATTTGTAGGCTTCTTCCATCACTCGGTAGGCCGCGTAATAATCCCCAATGGGTTGATGGATGAGGAGCAGGTCGATATAGTCCGTCTTCAATTTGCGCAAGGATTGTTCGATGGATGCACGGGCATCTTCCGGATTCGTATAAATCCATGCTTTGGTAGTGATGAAGAATTCTTCGCGAGGCACACCGCTTTTCGCAATGGCATTACCTACACCCTCTTCGTTGTAATAAGCCTGTGCCGTGTCTATCAGTCGATAGCCTGTGGCAATGGCTTCACTTACGCAACGTTCGCATTCGTCTGGTTCTACCAGATATACGCCGTAACCTAAAACCGGCATTTCAATGCCGTTATTCAATTTAACTGTTTCCATATTCTTTTCTTTTTTAGTTTACCTTATTAATTTAAAGCCCCAGTTCATGTGTCCGAGCCGATTGTATACCGCAGGTCAAAATGCGCCAAGCATCTCGATATAACGTGCCATTCAAGGAGGTTGCCGCCAATCATGCAGGCCACATTATCTGTCCCTAATATTCCGTACTTCATATTTCCTCCGATTTGCCGTTATTCATGTATTTTATGTAACCCGATGGATTTAGTCGTCGCTAAATCCATATCGTCGTAAATCGGACTTTTGCCAGTGTCCAATCCTGTGATTGCCGCCATCTCTTCATCGGAAAGCGTAAAATCGAAGATATTGAAATTCTCAATCATTCGTTCCTTGTGTACGGATTTGGGGATAACTACAATGTTGCGTTGATTCAGCCAACGGAGGATGACGGCGCCGACGCCTTTCCCGTGCCGTTCGGCAATCGCTTTCAGCACCGGATGATTGAAGATATCATTTTGTCCTTCGGCAAACGGGGCCCATGCTTCATGCTGTATACCTTCCTGTTGCAAGAACGCGTTGGCGACCTGCTGCTGAAAGAACGGGTGAGTTTCTAACTGATTCACGGCCGGTTTCACCTCGTTGTGCAAGAATAAATCCTGAAGCCGCTCATCGGAAAAACTTGTAACGCCGATGGCACGGATGCGGCCTTCCCGATAGAGTCGCTCCATCGCACGCCAGGCGGCATAATAATTGCCGTAGGGTTTGTGCATCAGATAGAGATCCAAATAATCCAGTCCCAGTTTTTTCATCGATAAGTCAAAAGCCCGCAAAGCATCTTCGTATTCATAGTCTTGCACCCACAATTTGGTGGTGATGAACAATTCCTCGCGTCTCAGTCCGCTTCGACGGATTGCGTTGCCTACTTGTTCTTCGTTGAAATAAGAGGCTGCCGTATCAATCATGCGGTAACCTGTTTCAAGCGCATCACTAACTACCCGCTCTGTTTCCTTGTCCGGGATTTGATAAACGCCGAAGCCGATGGCAGGCATCATTATTCCATTGTTCAGTCTAACTTCTTTCATGTTGATTTCTTGTTTTAATTCTGAGGCAAAGTTATCGCAGTTCTGTGTGAAGAAGGTTATGAAATTTAGGGGGATATTTTCACTTTTCGTGGTTTTTGATTATTTTCGCATTTATAAATAAAGGGTTTGAAAGATGGAAAAGGATCTGGAATTTGACGGTATTCTCTTTATCGATACCTTGCGGGAATATCCGGTGATGCAATGTGCCGGGCGGGTGATTCATATTCTTTGCCGGCAGGGGAGCATGAGTTTCACGCTTCACGATACACGCTACAATGTCGGAGCAGGTGATTACGTTATACTGCCCAATGGCGTGCTCGTCTCCGGGTTCTCGGAGTCCGATGATTTCAGCGGTATTGTGATGAGCCTTTCGGAAAGTTTCGTTGCCTCTATTGCTATTCGCAGCAATTACGGTATTATCGGTCATTTATCCCTATTGCAGAATCCGGTTATGAAACTTTTGCCGCATGATTTCCGGAAATGCAAAGAAGATATGTTGCGCCTTCGGCAACGGATGGACGACAGTCGGCACCTTTTTCGTGAAGAGATGTTGGGCAGTTTGCTGACGGCGCATATTCTTGACCTCTACGACATCCACGCCCGCGGTCAGGAATCGGCGGTAGTATCGGAACGTACCACCATTCTGTTGCGTCAGTTTATTGAGTTGCTCTATCGCGGGGAGTATATGCGCAACCGCGAGGTTCCTTATTACGCTTCGCAACTTTGCATCACTCCTCATTATCTGTCGGAGATATGTAAGAAAGTAAGCGGTCAGCCGGCTACGTACTGGATAGACCGCTTCACTTTGCATGAAGTCACTTGCCTGCTTCGTCAGAAAGAGCTTTCGCTGACGGATATTGTTGAACGGTTGAATTTTTCTTCCCTTTCTTATTTCAGCCGCTATGTGCAGAAGCGAATCGGTGTGTCGCCGTCGGAATATCGGTGTAACATTGGAATGTTTCCTTTACCTGAGGGGTAATGTCTGTTACGCCCAAGGGTAACGTCTTTTACATGCGGGCGTAACGCTCTTTACATGCAGGTGTAACGTCTTTTACATGCAGGTGTAACGGTCTTTACATGCAGGGGTAACGCCTTTTACATGCAGGGGTAAAGGCCGTTACATCCTGATGTAAATGGCGGTAAATGCAAGGCTTTGACAATCAATCTACTAAAGGAATGGACCGAACTAACGTTTATCGGAATTCTGATAATCGAAGTACTCAAAATCTGCATACCCCTTCGATTCGGGAGTTGCTGCAATTGCATACATTCCCAACATAATGCCGGTAAAACCGCCTGCGGTTTCGGTACTGATATAACGGGTATTCATCTTGCCCAAATCGTGAAAGTCCTTTCCGTTCGTGGCATATTGAAAGGAATAAAGGTCATTGTTACCTGTGACGCGCAACTGTACTTTGCCTGCGGGGAGGTCGACTTCCTTTTCTGTATGCGTCAATTCTCCCAACCGATAGCGCAGGACAACGGCTTGCTTACCGTCGACAAGTTGCTTGACGAACAGGTCGTAGTGCGACTGCTCGGCCATATATACCGTCAGCCCTGCTTCGTCAGCCGGTGCGGCTTTTTGCAATTGTACCGAAGTGGTGGCGGTGAAGTCGATATCTTCTTGCCGGCGTCCCACAAAAGTGGGGCTGTCGCTGTTGTCATCCAGACTTACAGGAATGCCTTTCAAACGGAGCTTACCGGAGGCGAAGGAATAGTTTTCCGGATGATAGTTGCGGACATACACCCATTCCGGGCCTAATTTTACACTTTTAAAAACAGGGCGCACGGGTTTCTCGGCAAAAGGCTGTTGAGGCAGGGTGGGGACATTCATTTGCAGGGCTATCGTCCCGTCCGCATTCACTACCGGCCAGGCATTCTTGTCCCAACGCACGGGGGCGAGGAATGTTTCGCGGCCTAACAAATGATGAGAACCCGTTTGCGGACGGAATGCCAGGCATACCAACCACCAGGAGCCGTCGGCAGCCTCCACCAAATCAGCGTGGCCGGTGCCCTGTATCGGGTTGCTTTGCGCATTTGCATTGATGTGGGTCAGGATGGGGTTGGACGGATTGCTGTCATACGGGCCGTCGATGTTGCGGCTGCGGGCGATGGTGACTTTATGTCCGTATTCCGTACCGCCTTCAGAAATCAGCAGGTAGTACCAACCATCTTTCTTATAAAGGTGCGGCCCTTCGGGATATCGTCCGCCCGTACCGTTCCAGATACGTTGGGATGAGGTCAGTTGTTCGCCTGTCAGCGGATTGATTTCACACAGCCAGATGCCATTGTCGGGATTGCTGACCAGGTAGCATTTCCCGTTTTCGAAGTAAAGGGAAGGGTCAATGCCTCCTTGCTTTAGCCAGACGGGTTCCGACCATTCGCCGCGCGGGTCGGTGGTGTGGACGATGAAGTTGCCTTTGTCGGATACATTGGTGGTGATCATGTAGAAAGTGCCGTCGTTGTAGCGGATGGTCGGGGCATAGATACCTCCCCAACTGGTGGCGCCGTCAAGGCGCAGTTGCGAGGGGCGCGTCAGGCAATGTCCTATTTGCTCCCAATGAATGAGGTCTTTGCTATGGAACAGTGGCACGCCGGGGAAATACTGGAAACTGCTGTTCACCAGGTAGAAATCCTCGCCTGCACGGCAGACGCTGGGGTCGGGATGGAAACCGGGAATAACGGGATTGCGGTAACCTTGCGATTGTTGGGAGAAAACGGAGAGGCTGATAGCTAGACCGAACAAGAACATCATTTTTCTCATCATATACATTGTGTTTTTATTAAGTAATCAGGTAACAGGATAACTTCTTTCCTTACAAATATAGGATGTTTCAGGCGGATTGGCAAGCGCTGGGCGGATGTTTATGCCTTAATAATAACCGTTTATCCCTGTGCGGTAACAAATGATACCGTTCCCGATAACATATTATAGACCCTGTATGCCTGCTTTCCTCTATCTTTGTACCCAGTGAAATTAACCGTTGAAATTAACCGTTAAAGCATAATACGTAAAATCATGAAAAATATTATCCGATGTTTCAAAGCCTTTCTGGCACTGATGACAATTCCTTTATTCTTTATAATGGCAGCTTGTTCCGATGGCAATGAACAAGTGGAGCCGGTAGTTAAAATCTCCGATACTGTATTGAGTTCCGGTATGACCTTTACTAAGACAGGCGGTACCCAAACGTTGAGCATAAAGTCCAATGTTCCTTTGGAAGTAACCAGCGATAAAGAATGGTGCGCAGTAACGCATAAAAGTACTACGGCCAACGGTACCAATTCTTATGAAGTGAAGTTAGACGCCAATTCGGATACGGATGACCGTACGGCTCTTATTACTGTAACGGCAAATGGCGTGACTGTTGGAAGTATCAACGTCAAGCAGAGCGCTTCCGAAGGGTTGCTGGTAGAAGAAGAAACTATAGAGGTACCTGCGGAAGGCGGTACTATCACTGTACATCTGAAATCGAATGCGGCATATACCGTAACTATTACGGATAGCTGGATTAAGTCATCCGTCCTTTCGCGTGCAGCGATGGAGGATAAAACTGAAACGTTTGTAGTAGGTGCCAATTATAGTGCGGCACGTGAGGGTAAAATTACCTTTACGCTGGGTACTACTTCGGAAGTAGTGACAGTGAAACAAGCTACCGGTTCCCTGCCCAACGTCGGTATGGATAGTGATGCCAAGACCCTTGCCGCCAAGATTAAAATCGGTTGGAATCTGGGTAATGCAATGGAAGTTCCTTATACAGCCGAGTCAAAAGGAGAAACGGCGGAGACTGATTGGGGAAACCCGTTGACCACAAAGACCTTGATTGACGCTGTGAAGGCAGCAGGCTTTAATGCCGTTCGTATTCCCTGCGCATGGGATGGATATATAGAAGACCGTACCACCTACAAGATTAAAGAAAGCTGGATGGCACGCGTTAACGAAGTAGTGGATTATTGTATTGCCAATGAGATGTATGTCATCCTCAATACCCACTATGACGGTGGCTGGCTGGAGAATAATCCTACCTATGCCAAGAAGGATGAAGTGAACAAGGAACTTGCCGCCATCTGGACACAGATAGCCGAACGATTCAAGGATTACGATGAACATTTGCTGTTTGCCGGAACCAATGAAGTTCATATAGAAAATGTATTTACCGACCCGACGCCGGAGAATAACGAGGTGCAGCAGTCATTCAACCAAACATTTGTAACGGCTGTACGCAATACGGGTGGGAACAATGCCGTGCGTAATCTTATCATACAGGCCTATAATACAAACATCGCCTGGGGCATTAAGTATCTGAAGATGCCTACCGATGTGGTAGATAACCGCATCATGGTGGAAGTGCACTATTATGACCCCTATAATTTTGCTCTTGACGAGAATGATGAAAGCAGAATCTTGTATTGGGGCGAACCTTATAAGAAGTACGGTAAGGTAGACAATTGGGGACAGGAAGATCAGCTTGAAAATACTTTCAAGTCAGCGAAGACTGTATTTATAGACAAAGGTTATCCGGTCATTTTAGGTGAATACGGTGCAATTCGTCGCTCCTCATTAAGCGGGGATGAACTGACCCACCATCTGGAATCGCGGGCTTATTATCTGAAAACCGTAACTGCCATGGCCAAGAAATATGGTCTTGTTCCTTTCTATTGGGACAATGGTTACCTTGGGGATAAGACGATGGCAATCTTCAACCGTTCAACAGGGGCCGTCTATGACCCGCAGGCGTTGGACAGCCTGATGGAGGGAGCGAATGCAAATTGATAACAGCATAAGTTTTTTCATAAGTAGTCTTAGGGATTAGAGATTGTTAATACAGGTTTTTTTTGATTGGTTCGGGGGAGCACAGCCGTGATGGAACTGCTCCCCCTTTTCTTTACCGGAAGCGGGAATAACACGCATCCGAAGAGAAAAAGGAAACGTTCTCTTGGTTTTCCCGCAGCTTTTTGTTTATTTTGTCATGTAGTACGAACTTTCCCTTATATATCTGATATTATGAGTAGACTGCAACTTGTTTTTCTGTGCATCTGTCTGGTGTGTTTACCGGCTGTGGCACAAGATTATATGTTCAAACATCTGGAAGTAAAAGACGGACTTTCCAATAATCAAATCAACGCTATATTTAAGGACTCCAACGGTTTCATGTGGTTTGGCACGGCTTCGGGCTTAAACCGCTACGACGGCTATGAGATGAAAGTCTACCGCAGTCAGCAGGACGATGAAGAATCGTTGCTCGACAACTATGTAGAAGATATCCAGGAAGATGCCGCCGGAAACTTGTGGGTGCGGACGGGCGCTGGATACGTCATTTACTCTCCCGCCGAGGACCGCTTCAACCGCAATGTCGAAGCGTGGTTGTGGAATGCGGGGATAGCCGGTATTCCTTCTTCCGTTTACATCGACCGGGGGAATACTTACTGGATATATGTGATGGGCAAAGGTGTCTACCGCTATCGGGCGGGAGAGAAAGAGGCGGCGCTGACAAAGATTACCGCCGAAGCCTTGTCCGGTACGGACATTACCGATATGGCCGAGTGTGACGAAGGAATCCTGTTTGTATACAACAACGGTACGCTGGTCTGTCTTGATAAGGAAAAGCTGAATCTCAAATGGACGGTGGACATGTTTCCCGGCGAGCGGAAAGGCACGGATATCTGCGTCTATACCTTGTTCGTCGACCGCAACCGGCAGGTGTGGATATACAGTGTCACCGGACTCTGGACTTACAGTCTGCCAAAGAAGTCGCTGGAACTGCGCTCCGTGAGAAACGACGTATACAACACCGTCCGGGCAATGTCGCAGGACAAACATGGCAATATCTGGATGGGGACGGACCAGGAAGGCATCGAACTGATTGATGAAGAAGGAAACCGCCGTTTCCTGAAGAACGACCCCAATAACGGACGTACGCTTTCCAATAATACAATAACCGCCTTTTACGAAGACTCTGCCGGCACCATGTGGGTGGGAACCTATAAGAAAGGAGTGTCTTTCTATAACGAAAGCATCTTCAAGTTCGGCCTGGCCGATATGGGCGACATCAATTGCGTGGAAGACGGAAAGAACGGTGTCGTCTGGCTGGGCACGAACGACAAGGGACTGATTCGCTGGAATACCGTGACCGGCGAGCGGAAAGTTTTCTCGCATACCACCGATTCCGGTTCCATTTCCAGCGATGTAGTGGTCTGCCTTCTGCAAGACAGTAAAGACCGGTTGTGGGTAGGTACGTACTGGGGCGGACTGAACTGCCTGGACGGCGGCCGTTTCATTCATTATCGCCCCCGCAAGGGAGACGCCAATTCCCTGGCCCACGACAATGTATGGGCATTGGCGGAAGACCAGAACGGCTTGCTCTGGATTGGTACTTTAGGCGGCGGTCTGCAATGCCTGGATCCACAGACGGGGAACTTTACCACCTATACTACCCGTAATTCCAATTTAGTCACCGACTACGTCATTTCACTTTGCATCACACACGACAATATGCTGGTTATCGGCACGTCGTCCGGCATGTCGATGATGGACCCGGAGACGCGGGAAATGACCAACCTCACCGGTACGAAGTCCGGAAAGAAGCAGTTTGCCAACCAGAACATCAACCAGGTATACGAAGATAGCCGCGGCTTGATTTGGATAGCTACCCGTGAAGGACTGAATGTCTACGACCCCAAACGGGACGAATTGTATGAAGTCCCCATCAAGCCGGACTTTTCCAAATTGTTCATCCTGGGCATTACTGAAGATACCAATAATAGCATGTGGGTCAGCACCGGCGGCGAACTTATCAATGTCGTCATGTCCTTCGACGAAAAGACGTCCGAGCCTTCTTTCCGTTGCTATACCTATAATGATAAAGACGGGCTGCAAAGCTGCGATTTCAACCAGCGTTCGCTCAAGCGGTTGCATACGGGTGAGATTGTGGTAGGCGGCTTGTATGGCCTGAACCGGTTTGTGCCGGAGAATATAAAGTATAACCGCACCTCACCCGAAGTGATGTTCACCGGTTTCCAACTGTTCAATGAAGATGTGAAAGTCGGAGGGGAATACGACGGGAACATCATCTTGCCGGGCGCGTTGAACGAAGGCAAGAAAGTGGTGCTGGAGTATAAGCAGAACGTGTTTACCGTCCTGTTCGCCTCGGACAATTATGTTCTTCCCGAAAAGACGCTCTATTATTATAAGCTGGAGGGCTTCAATGAAGACTGGCTCCTCAGCACGTCCGACATGCACCGGGTGACTTACACCAACTTGGCGCCGGGCAACTACACTTTGCGTGTAAAGGCGGTCAATAGCGACGGCTATGCCGGTACCGAAGAAGCGAACCTGTCGATTGTCATCCTTCCGCCGTTTTGGATGACGCCTTGGGCGTATGTATGTTATGCCCTGTTGCTGGCAGTCGTGCTGGTGCTTGCCTACTATGCCGTGCAGCGCAGGGAGCGTAATAAATTCAAGATACGCCAGATGGAGCAGGATGCTCTGAAGAATGAAGAAGTCAACCAGATGAAGTTCCGCTTCTTTACCAATGTCAGCCACGAGTTGCGTACACCGCTCACCCTCATCATCTCCCCGCTGGAAAGCATGATGAAATATACGACGGACGAGAAACAATTGGAAAGGCTGAAACTGATGCATCGTAATGCCCAGCGACTGCTGAACCTCGTAAACCAATTGCTCGACTTCCGTAAGAACGAAGTGGCGGGAATGCACCTGTCCCTGTCCGAAGGGGATATCGTGGCGTATGTACGGAATATATGCAGTTCCTTCCTGATGCTTTCGGAGAAGAAGAACGTGCACCTCACCTTCTTCACCGCCATCGACTCGCTGAATATGGCATTCGACGAGGATAAGATAGGCAAGGTCGTAATGAACCTGCTGTCCAACGCCTTCAAGTTTACCCCCGAAGGCGGCCGGGTCGATATCTCGCTGGAATACATCAAGGCGCCGGTAGAGACGTTGGAGATAAAAGTTTCCGATACAGGTATCGGCATCAAGGACGAAGACAAGGAACGCATCTTCGAGCGCTTCTACCAGATAGAGGGCGAAGGTGAGAATAATCAGTCCACTGGCAGCGGCATCGGCCTGAGCCTGGTGCGCGATTTCGTTACGTTGCATGGCGGAGCCGTACGTGTATTCGACAACGTAGGTTCGGGCAGTGTGTTTGTAGTCAACCTGCCGGTCAAGCATTCTGTGGTCAGCGTAGCCACTCCGTTGTCGCAAGAGGCGGTGCAGGAAGATGAGGCGGCGCTTGCCTCGGCGGGAACTGCGACTGCCGGCAATACGCCGTTGTCCGCAGGAAGCGACGCATCCGGCAAGGAAAGCGTGTCCCCTGCTGCGCAAGACGATAAGGAAGACACAAGTGAAGAAAAGGCGAAACCGCTGGTGCTGGTGGTGGATGATAACGAAGACCTGGTGAGCTTCATGAAAGACAGTCTCAGCCTTTACTTCCGTGTGAAGACCGCTTCCGACGGGCAGGAAGCCTGGCAAATGATTCCCGGTCTGATGCCCGACCTCATCGTCAGCGACGTGATGATGCCCGGAATGGACGGTAACGAACTGTGCCGCTGGGTGAAGTCGGATAAGCGTACTTCCGGCATCCCGCTGATACTGCTCACCGCCAAGCAGTCAGTGGAAAACAAGTTGGAAGGGCTGACCATCGGCGCCGACGACTATGTGACGAAGCCTTTCAACATGGAGATACTGATATTGCGTATGCGCAAGTTGATAGACCTCAGCAGCAAGAGCAAGCTCCGCAGCCACATCGACCCGGAACCGAGCGAAATAGTCATCACCTCGCTGGACGAGCAACTGGTAGAAAAAGCCATCCGCTACGTCGAGGAGAACATTACCCGTTCCGACCTCTCGGTAGAGTCGATGAGTCACGAACTGGGGATGAGCCGGGTGCAACTGTACAAGAAGCTCTTGCAGATTACCGGCAAGACGCCTACCGAGTTCATCCGCATCATCCGTCTGAAAAGGGCGGTGCAATTCCTGCGCGAAAGTCAGTTGAATGTCTCCGAGATAGCCTACCGGGTAGGCTTCAACAATCCCAAGTATTTCACCAAATATTTCAAGGAAGAATTCGGCGTTTTACCCTCCGTTTTCCAGGAAAAGGAAGGGAAATAACAAAAGATACCCACAAAAGAAACATATTGTCTTTCTTTAAATCAAAAAAGCCCTTTCCTATCAACATGGTGAGGGCTTTTCTTCTGTATGATTTCCTACTTTTACAACCGGATTGATACGTTGATTCCAGTATGCCATAAAAAACACTTTAAGAACAATAATATATGAGATTGAAAAACACTTCAGTTTGCTTACTTGCCGGATGGCTCCTTGCAGCCTGTGCCGGCAGTGGTTATGAGAAAACCGGTAACGGTGTGATAGTAGAAATAGAACAACGGCAACCCACAGATGCGCGAAAAGTGCGTGTAGAGGTGATGGGTGAGAAGCTTATCCACGTATCGGCAACGCCCGAAAAAGACTTCTCGGATGCGGAGAGCCTCATCATCGTTCCCCAGGAGAACAAGACGGATTTTAAGGTAGAAGAACAAGGCGACGAGGTTGCCGTAAAGACTTCCCAGGTGTGTGCGCTTGTCAGCAAGAAGACGGGTGAAGTGCGCTTTACGGATGCTGCCGGCCGTCAGATTCTGGCGGAAGACCGGGACGGAAGAACGTTTACGCCGATCGAAGTGGAAGGAACCAAGGCCTATACCGTACGCCAGGTGTTCCAGTCCGCCGGTAACGATGAGGCTTTCTATGGTTTGGGGCAGCATCAGGCGGACGAGTTCAACTACAAAGGACGCAATGAAGAGCTTTTCCAGTATAATACGAAGGTTTCCGTGCCTTTCATCGTATCCAATAAGAATTACGGGGTGCTTTGGGACAGCTATTCCCTTTGCCGTTTCGGCGACCCGCGCGACTATTCACAGCTGGGCGGCGTCTTCAAACTCTATGATAAGGAGGGCAAGGAAGGCGCGCTGACCGGAACCTACGTACCTTCCGTTAAATCGGACGCCCAGACTTTGGTGCGCCGGGAAGATTCCCTGTATTTCGAGCATTTGGATCGTGCGGCGCATCTGAAGAAGGTGGTCAACCTGCCCGACGGTTTCCCGTTCATGGGTTCGCACGTGACGTATGAAGGAGAAATAGAACCGTCCGAGAGCGGATTGTTCCGTTTCATCCTTTACTATGCAGGATATGTCAAAGTATACATCGGCAATGAACTGGTGGTTCCCGAACGCTGGCGTACGGCATGGAATCCCAATAGCTATAAGTTTGCCGTCAACCTGGAAGCCGGCAAGCGCGTTCCCTTGAAAATAGAATGGGAGCCCGACGGCGCCGTTTCTTACTGCGGCTTGCGTGCCTTGACTCCAGTGGCCGACGAAGAACAGAACAAACTGTCGTGGTGGGGCGAGATGCAGAATGAGATAGATTACTACTTTGTTTATGGCGACAATATGGATGAGGTGGTCAGCGGCTACCGCGCCCTCACCGGCAAGAGCCAGATTATGCCGAAGTGGGCGATGGGCTATTGGCAGAGCCGTGAGAAATACAATACCCGCGAAGAAGTACTCTCTACGCTGAAAGAATTCCGCAACCGCCGGATTCCTATCGACAACATTGTCATCGACTGGCTGCATTGGAAGCAAGACGCCTGGGGAAGCCATGAATTCGACCCGCAGCGTTTCCCCGACCCGAAAGGAATGGTAGATTCCATCCATGCCATGCACGGACGTGTGATGGTTTCCGTATGGCCGAAGTTCTATGCTACGACTGAACACTTCAAAGAATTCGATGAAAAAGGCTGGATGTATCAGCAGGCCATCAAGGACAGCATTCGCGACTGGGTAGGCCCCGGCTATCTGGGCTCTTTCTATGACGCTTACCATCCCGATGCCCGCAAACTTTTCTGGAAGCAGATGCAAGACCACTATTATCCCCTCGGCTTCGATGCCTGGTGGATGGATGCCAGTGAGCCGAACGTGCGCGACTGTACCGACCTGCAATACCGTAAAGACCTCTGCGGTCCTACGGCTCTCGGTCCTTCCGCCCAATACTTCAATGCCTATGCCCTGATGAATGCCGAGGCTATCTATGACGGCCAGCGCGGCGTGGAGCCGGACAAGCGTGTGTTCCTGCTCACCCGTTCGGGCTTTGCCGGATTGCAACGTTATTCCACGGCTACCTGGAGCGGCGATATCGCCACCCGTTGGGAAGATATGAAGGCGCAGATTTCCGCTGGACTGAACTTTGCCGTCAGCGGTATTCCTTACTGGACGATGGACATCGGCGGCTTCTGCGTGGAAAACCGTTATGTGGCAGGACAGGCCGAGTTCAACAAGAGCGGCCGCGAGAATGCCGACTATAAGGAATGGAGGGAGCTGAACACCCGTTGGTATCAGTTCGGAGCTTTCTGTCCGCTGTTCCGCGCCCATGGTCAGTATCCGTTCCGCGAAGTGTGGAACATTGCTCCCGAAGGACATCCCGCCTACAATTCCATTCTCTATTATACGAAACTGCGCTACAACATGATGCCGTATATCTATTCGTTGGCAGGTATGACCCATTTCAACGACTATACCATCATGCGCCCGTTGGTAATGGACTTCACGGCCGATGCCCGGGTGAACAATATCGGCGATCAGTTTATGTTCGGTCCCGCCCTGATGGTGGCCCCGGTTTACGAATACGGTGCACGCAGCCGCGAAATGTACTTCCCCGAAGGTTGCGGCTGGTATGACTTTTATTCCGGCAAGTATGTGGCCGGCGGACAGAAGCTGAAGGTAGACGCTCCCTACGAGCGCATTCCGCTGTATGTTCGCGAGGGTGCAATCATTCCTTATGGCCCGGATATGCAGTATAGCGACGAGAAGCCGGCAGACGTCATCACCTTATATATATATGAAGGCGGCGACGGTACTTTCACCCTGTACGAAGACGAAGGCGTGAACTACAATTATGAGAAGGGCGCTTATGCCACTATTCCCTTCAGCTATAACGACGCAGAAGGTACGCTTACCATCGGCGACCGTACGGGAAGCTTCCCCGGTATGCTGGAAAAACGTTCTTTCAATATCGTGAAAGTAGGCAAGGACAAGCCGCAACCCTTCGACCTGAAGGCGGAAGGCAAGCTGGTGAACTACGACGGTAAAGCCCTGAGCGTACAGATATAGTGCCTTCCGCAGGGAAACCTGCCTGAATCCGGTGTGTGGGTGTTTGATAAGACTGAACACAGAAGGCAAGGAGGCACAGAGTTCTTATTTTAAATACGTTTAAAACTCTGTGTCTCTGTGACTCTGTGTTCAATTCACTTTTGATCCCCTCTTGTGCATATCGGGTGCAGCGTTTCTTTTCGAAGGTCTTATTCCTTAACCCCTTAATCTAACCCCCATTTTATGTTTAAGAAGAAGTTATATGTGACAAGTCTCCTGGTTGCTCTCCTGGCGGGAGGCGCTTGCACCTCTGCGGATAAGCCGAAAGAGTGCCGCCGGACGGACTTTACCGCCGACTGGGCATTCCGTTTGGGCGAAGACAGCACGGCAATGAATGTAGAAACGAACGATGCGGATTGGCGCCGCCTGAACCTGCCTCACGACTGGGCCATCGAAGGAGATTTCTCTAAGGATAATCCTTCGGGAACGGGAGGGGGAGCTTTGCCGGGAGGCATCGGGTGGTATCGCAAGACGTTCGTGCCCGATGCGGCAGATGCCGGTAAATACCTGAAGATTGAATTCGACGGCGTTTATATGAACTCCGAAGTCTTTATAAACGGCCACTCTCTGGGTGTGCGCCCCTATGGATATATCTCGTTTGCATACGACCTAACCCCTTACGTGAAGTGGGGAGAAAAGAATGTAGTAGCGGTACGCGTGAATAACGCCGAGCAACCGAATTCCCGCTGGTATTCGGGCTGTGGAATCTATCGGAATGTCTGGCTGACGAAGCTGAACCCGGTGCACGTGGCGCATTGGGGCACATACGTCACGGCAGATGAAGTGTCGAAGAACAGCGCCCGGCTCACCATCCGCACTACGTTGGAGAATGAGCAATCCGCCGCTGCCGCCGTGGAGCTGACCACCGAATTGCTGGATGAGGAAGGCGAAACAGTGGGAAGTGCATCCGCTCCCGTCGATGTGGCGGGAAGCGGGCAGGCGGAAGCCGTGCAGGAACTCGAAGTGAAGACACCCCAACTGTGGAGCCTCCGCAATCCCTACCTCTATACGGTGAAGACGATTGTCAGGCTCGGCGGCGAGGTGGTGGACACCTATACCACTCCTTTCGGCATCCGTACTTTCTGCTTCGATGCGCAGAAAGGATTCGTACTGAACGGCGAGCGGATAAAAATCAATGGCGTCTGTATGCATCACGACCTCGGTTGCCTGGGTGCGGCCGTCAACACCCGCGCCATCGAACGCCAGTTGGAAATATTGAAAGAAATGGGCTGCAACGCCGTACGCTGTTCGCACAACCCGCCCGCGCCGGAACTGCTGGACCTTTGCGACCGCATGGGCTTTATCGTGATGGACGAAACGTTCGACATGTGGCGCAAGAAGAAGACGTCGCACGACTATGCCCGCTACTTCAACGAATGGCATGAGCGCGACCTTACCGACCTGGTGATGCGCGACCGCAACCACCCGTCCATCTTCATGTGGAGCATAGGCAATGAAGTGTTGGAGCAGTGGAGTGACGCCAAGGCCGACACGCTCAGTCTGGAGGAGGCGAACCTCGTGCTGAACTTCGGGCACGACAAGAGCATGTTGGCAAAAGAAGGCGAACTGTCCGTCAATTCGCTGCTGACAAAGAAGCTGGCCGGTATGGTGAAGGCGCTGGATGCTACACGTCCGGTGACTGCCGGATGCAACGAGCCGAACCCGAACAATCATCTTTTCCGTTCGGGAGCATTGGATATCATCGGCTTCAACTATCACGACGACTGGTTTGCAGGTGTTCCCGCCAATTTCCCCGGCAAGCCGTTCATCGTTACGGAAAGCGTGTCGGGACTGATGACCCGCGGTTACTACCGGATGCCGAGCGACTCGGTGGTGGTGTGCCCCGAACGTTGGGACAAGCCTTATAGCGACCCGTCCTTCTCCTGTTCGTCCTACGACAACTGCCACGTGCCCTGGGGCAACCGCCACGAAGGCACGATGCGCCATGTGAAGAACAACGACTTTATCAGCGGACAATTCGTATGGACCGGTTTCGACTATATCGGCGAGCCGACACCCTTTGGCTGGCCGGCACGGAGTTCTTATTTCGGTATTGTGGACTTGGCAGGATTCCCGAAAGACATCTATTATATGTACCAATCGGAATGGCGCCCTGACAAGACTGTCCTCCATCTGTTCCCTCATTGGAACTGGACGCCGGGACAGGATATCGATATGTGGGCCTACTACAACAATGCCGATGAAGTGGAACTGTTTGTCAACGGACAGTCGCAAGGAGTGCGCAGCAAGGGGAAAGACGATTTCCACGTGATGTGGCGTGTGAAGTTCGAGCCGGGAGTGGTGAAAGCCGTTTCGCGCAAGGACGGACAAGTGGTGGCAGAACAGGAGATTCGTACTGCCGGTGCTCCGGCAAAGGTTCGCCTGACGCCCGACCGTTGCACCCTTCATGCAGATGGTAAAGACCTCAGCTTCGTGACGGTGGAAATAGTGGATAAGGAAGGAAATCTTTGTCCGGATGCCGAAAATGATGTATCTTTCGCGGTCGAAGGTCCCGGATTCATTGCCGGGGTGGACAATGGCAGTCCTATTTCTTTGGAAAGATTCAAAGCAAACCACCGCAAGGCTTTCTACGGGAAATGCCTCGTGGTGATACAGAATAACGGAAAGACCGGGGGAATAAAACTGACCGCCACGAGCGAAGGACTGGAGAAAGCGGTGACAGGACTGAAGGCGAGATAGTGGAGGAAGGAGAGAGGAGTTCTCACTTGGTTAGGAGTTAGAGGAGTTAAAGGAGTTAGAGGAGGTAAAGCTCGATAGTTCGGCTACTGGCTTTCCTCCTCATCAACAAGACTATTGAGCTTTACCTCCTCTAACTCCTAACGAAGTGATAACTCCTTTAACTCCTTTTCCTCCTCCTTTTGCAAATAAAAACATTAACCAAACAACTATACCCTATGAACATTAAATACCTACTACCCCTCTTTTGCCTCTGTGCCGCCACCACCCTGCCGGCACAGCAACCCGTATATTTAGACGATACCCAACCCGTGGAAGCACGGGTGAAAGACGCCCTCGGGCGCATGACACTGGAAGAAAAAGTCGCTTTGTGCCATGCCCAGAGCAAATTCAGCACGGCGGGAGTCCCCCGTCTGGGCATCCCCGGATTGCGGATGAGCGACGGCCCTCACGGTGTGCGGGCGGAAATCAACTGGAACGATTGGGGATATGCCGGCTGGACGAACGACAGCATCACAGCTTTCCCCGCACTGACCTGCCTGGCTGCTACCTGGAACCCCGACATGTCCGCCAAGTATGGAAAAGCCATCGGCGAAGAAGCCCGCTATCGCGAGAAAGACGTGCTCCTGGGCCCCGGCGTCAACATCTACCGTACTCCCCTGAACGGACGAAACTTCGAATACATGGGCGAAGACCCCTATCTGGCAGGCGTGATGTGCGTGCCCTATATCCGCGAGGTGCAGAAGAACGGGGTCGCTGTCAGCGTCAAGCACTATGCCCTGAACAACCAGGAATTGTGGCGCGGACATATCGACGTGCACCTCAGCGACCGTGCCCTGCACGAGATATACCTGCCTGCCTTTAAGCGTGCCGTACAGGAAGGCGGCGCCTGGACGGTGATGGGAGCTTACAATAAATTCCGCGGACAGCACGCCTGCCACAACGAAGTCCTGCTCCAGAAGATACTGAAACAGGACTGGAAGTTCGACGGGGTAGTGGTGACCGACTGGGGCGGCGCCCACGACACTTATGAAGCGGCGGTCAACGGACTGGATATCGAAATGGGCTCTTACACCAACGGACTGACTTCGGAGAGTGCTTTCACTTATGACGATTATTATCTGGCGAAGCCTTATCTGAAGATGCTGAAAGAAGGCTTGGTGAAAGAGTCTTCCATCAACGACAAGGCATCGCGCATCCTTCGCCTGATATTCCGCACGTCGATGAATCGCCGGAGACCTTACGGTGCGCTGACGAACGAAGAACATTATGCCGCCGCACGCGAGATAGGAAACGAGGGAATCGTCCTTCTGAAGAACGCCCCGGTGGTGAAGAAAGGCGCTCCGCTGTTGCCGCTGAACGTGGAACCGGGTTGCAAAGTGCTGGTAGTAGGCGACAACGCCGTGCGGATGCTGAACGAGGGCGGCGGTTCGTCCGAGTTGAAAGTGAAAGATATGGTGTCTCCGCTGGAGGGGCTGCGTGCCGTCTATGGCGACAAAATAAGATATGCGAAAGGCTATGCTGCCGGTCGTCCCCGGTATGGAAGCGTGGAGGAAATACCGCAGGCGGTGACCGATTCGCTTCGTGCGGAGGCTGTGGCGATGGCAAAAGATGTCGATTTGGTGATTATGGTAGGCGGATTGAACAAGAACCACTTGCAGGATTGCGAAGCAGGCGACCGGGTAGAGTACGGATTGCCTTTCGGGCAGGACGAACTGATAGAAAGCCTGCTGGACGTCAACAAGAACCTGGTGCTCGTATTGCTAAGTGGCAATGCGGTGGAAATGCCGTGGATAGACCGGGTTCCTGCCATTGTGCAGGGCTGGTATCTCGGCTCGATGGGAGGATATTCGTTGGCGGACGTGCTGACCGGTACGGTGAATCCGAGCGGCAAGCTTCCGTTCTCGTTCCCTGCCAAGTTGACGGACTGCGGCGCACATGCTTTCGATGCGTTGTGCTATCCGGGCGACAGCATCCGGGAAGAATACAAGGAAGACATTCTGGTGGGCTACCGTTGGCACGATACCAAGAAGATTCCCGCGTTGTTTCCCTTCGGTCACGGGCTGAGTTATACGACTTTCGCCTACGGCAAGCCGCAAGCTTCCGCCAAGACGATGGCGTCGGACGGCAGCCTGTCGGTAAGCGTGCCGGTGAAGAATACAGGCCATGTGGCGGGTAAGGAAGTAGTGCAACTTTATATCGGCGATGACCGTTGCGAACAGTTGCGTCCCCTGAAAGAACTGAAACACTTCCGCAAGATATACCTCCTGCCGGGCGAGGAAAAGACGGTCACCTTTACGCTTACTCCCGACGACCTGAAATACTATGACCCGCTTGCCTGCGCATGGTTGGCGGATGAAGGGAAGTTCACTGTATACATCGGTTCGTCTTCTGCGGATATCCGCGGGAAGCTGAGTTTTGAGATGGTGAATGTGGTACATCCAACTTCTAACTGAAAACGTATGAAAGCACTTCTTTTATCTTTGCTCCTTTGGTCTTCCGTGCCGGCCGTGGCACAAGCCCCCGCGGACAGTTGCAACCACCGGTTATATTACACCACGCCCGCCGCCCTTTGGGAAGAAACGCTCCCTTTGGGAAACGGACGCCTGGGCATGATGCCCGACGGAGGCATCCGGCAGGAACACATCGTATTGAATGAAATTTCCCTATGGAGCGGAATGGAAACGGATTACGGCAACCCGGACGCTTCCGACAGTCTGCCTGCCATCCGGCAACTGCTGTTCGAAGGCAAGAATAAGGAAGCCCAGGAACTGATGTACCGCAGTTTCGTTCCCAAGAAGCAGGAAACCGACGGAAGATACGGAAGCTACCAGGTGCTGGGTGACTTGCATATCGATTATGACTACCCGTTCACCGCTCCCGATGTCCAACCGGAGAATTACTGCCGTTGGCTCAGCCTGCGTGACGCCGTTGCCTACACTGCCTTTCATTTGGGGGAGGTCGCTTTCCGGCGCGAATACTTCGTCTCCCGTGACCGTGACGTCATGCTTATCCATCTGACTGCCGGTCGTAAGGGGGCGCTGAACTTCTCCGCCCGTTTGAGCCGTGCCGAACAGGGCGCTGTTACCGTTGAAGGAAACACCCTTTGCATGAACGGTACGTTGACAAGCGGCAAGCCCGGCCTGGATGGAATGAAATACTGTGTAGCCATGAGGCTCATTTCCAAAGGAGGAAAACGCTCTTTGTCCGCCGAAGAAGGTATTCGCTTGCAAGGCGGGCAGGAAGCTTGGCTGTTGGTTTCCGCCGCCACCTCCTATGAAGCCGCCGGGACGGACTTTCCTGGAATGCGGTATGCCGAGGTCTGCGACAGCCTGCTGGATGCCGTCGACCCGTCCTCTGCCGCGGACTCACACATCCGCGCCCACCGCGCCCTCTACGACCGGGTATCTTTAACCTTACCCGCTACCCCGGACGACAGTCTTCCTACCAACGAGCGCATTCTCCGCTTTGCCGGAAACGAATCGCCCGCCCTCGCCGCCCTTTATTACAACTACGGCCGCTACCTGCTCATCAGCAGCACCCGCCCCGGCAGCCTGCCTCCCAATTTGCAAGGGCTTTGGGCCAACGGCGTCCAGACTCCCTGGAACGGAGACTACCATACCAACATCAATATCCAGATGAACCACTGGCCCCTGGAGCAGGCCGGCCTTTCCGAACTCTACCAACCGCTGACCACGCTGGTGGAGCGTCTGATTCCTTCGGGAGAAGCCACCGCCCGCACCTTCTACGGAGACCGTGCCGAAGGCTGGGTACTCCACATGATGACCAATGTCTGGAACTATACGGCTCCCGGCGAACATCCCTCCTGGGGAGCGACCAATACCGGAGGCGCCTGGCTGTGCGCCCATTTGTGGGAACACTACCTCTATACACAAGACAAGGCCTATCTGCGCCGCATCTATCCCCTGTTGAAAGGCGCTGCCCGCTTCTTCAGTTCCACGGTGGTGCAGGAGCCTGTTCACGGCTGGCTGGTGACCGCTCCCACTTCTTCGCCGGAAAACAGCTTCTATGTCCTCGGCGATAGCGTGACTCCCGTCAGCATCTGCATGGGGCCTACGATGGACGTGCAGTTGCTTACCGAACTTTATACGAACGTGTCCGCCGCCGCCCGCTTGCTGCAATGCGATGCGGACTTTGCAGCGAAACTGGAAGCCGAACTGAAGAAGTTCCCGCCCATGCAAATCAGCCCAAACGGAGGGTACCTGCAAGAGTGGCTGGAAGATTATAAGGAGGTCGATGTCCATCACCGCCACGTCTCCCACCTGTACGGCCTGCATCCCGGTAACCTGATTTCTCCTGACGGCACGCCCCGGTTGGTGGACGCCTGCCGGGTGACCCTGAACCGCCGCGGCGATGGGGGAACGGGCTGGAGCCGTGCCTGGAAAATTAACTTCTGGGCTCGCCTGGGCGACGGCAATCGTGCCTGGAAGCTTTTCAAGAGCCTGCTGCATCCCGCCATCGACAGTCGTACGGGGCAGACAGGAAGCGGAACATTCCCCAATCTGTTCTGCTCGCATCCGCCTTTCCAGATTGACGGTAACTTTGGCGGGGCTGCCGGTATCGGCGAGATGCTTCTGCAAAGCCATGAGGGCTTTGTCCACTTGCTTCCCGCCCTGCCCGATAGCTGGAGCGCGGGAAACTTCCGGGGAATGCGTGTCCGTGGCGGCGCTTCCGTCGATCTGGACTGGAAGGACGGAAAAGCCGTGAAAGCGGTAATCCATGCCCTTGTGCCGGGAACATTTGTTGTAAAGATGCCTGCCGGCATCCGTCGGGCGGAAGTGAATAGCGACGGCAGTGTGCAGACCTATGACAGCGCGAAGTTTAGCATCGCCCTCCAACCGGGAAAGCAATGTGAAATCGCCTTCCAACCATAAACGCGCAAAGGTGCATTTCCTGCCTTCACCGTTTCACCTTCTTTCTGCATCGCCCTGGTGATGGGCGTTTGCGGGTGAAGCCCCCTCGTTATGCGGCGGGTTCATCTGCTTTCACCTGTTTCACCCTTGAAACCGGGTTGACAGACACACGTGTCCGGTCGGACAGACGCTTGTGTCTGTCGCGACAAACACTTGTGTCTGAGACGACAGAGGCTTGTGTCTGACCGGACGAAAATGTACGACCGGCTTACGTTGTGATAATTTTCAGGCGCGGAATTACACGGCTTTCACGGATAAGTATAAGTAAATCCGTGTTTTTCCGCGTAATTCCGCGCCTAAAATAATCCTGTTCAGGAGTTTTCGGACAGACAAAGGTGTCATTCGGGGTCTTCACCCCTAACTCTCTCTGTATAAGTTGGTGACAGGCAAAGGTGAAACGGTGAAGGCCGGAATCGAACCTTTGTTTTACAGGACATATTCGTGAAATTTAAAGCAAGAGTTATTGTCTTTCCGGCATGAATGCCGTACATTTGCCCGTAAGTATCACCAAATCCGGATAAAATGTTATGAAAAGGCGAATTACCTCTTTGTGCTTTCTTCTCTGTCTGCTGTTCTCTTTGACGGCACAGGCGCAGATTCATGAACTTCCCCGTTCCACTCCCGAGGCGGAAGGAGTTCCTTCACAGGCTGTCATCCAACTGTTTGACTCGTTGATGGCACTTCCCCGCACTGATATTCACAGCGTCATGGTGCTCCGTCACGGAAAGGTGATAGCCGAAACCTATCCCGCTCCTTTTGCTCCGGAATACCGTCATACGATGTACTCCTGCTCGAAGACTTTTGTCGGCGCTGCCGTGGGGCTTGCCATCGAAGAGAATCGTCTGCGCCTGACCGACCGTGTAGCCGCTTTTTTTCCCGACCTGCTTCCCGACACCGTTTCCGCTCATTTGGCGGATATGACCGTGCGCGACTTGCTCACCATGACTTCGGGCATCACGCCGGACTGGAATATGCGGAATATCTGTTCCGACTGGATACGCACCTATCTTGCTAAACCCGTCAAGACTCCCGGCAAGCAGTTTGCATACGACTCCATGAGCACCTATCTGCTCTCGGCCATCGTGCAGAAAGTGACGGGCACCACCTTGCTGGACTACCTGAACCGGAAACTGTTCATCCCGATGAACATTACCGACGTAGCCTGGGAAGTAAGCCCCGAAGGCATCAATACCGGCGGCTGGGGACTTCATATCCAAAGCGAATCGTTGGCAAAGTTCGGACTGCTGCTGTTGAATAAAGGCAAATGGCAAGGGAAACAACTGCTGCCCGCCCGGTGGGTGGAGCAAATGACGGCAAAGCAGATGGAAACCGGTGGAGACGAGTACGGCTATCAGATGTGGCGTTGCGAATATCCCGGTGCCGTGCGTGCCGACGGGGCATTGGGGCAGTATATCCTGATGATACCGGACAAGGACATGGTCATAGTGATCACGGAATGCACCCTGATTGATGGCCGCACGCAGCGTCGCCTGGTTTGGAACCGTCTGTTGCCCCAAGTGGGCGATGTACCGTTGAAGCCCGGGAAAGCCCTGCGGCAGTTGCAGCAGAAGCAAACCTCCTACCAACTGCCCGTGGTGCGCGGCAAAGCCTCCTCGCCCCTTTCCGCAGCGTATGCGGACAAGCGTATCGACCTCGGGACGAATAAGTTCGGCTGGCAGTCCCTCCGGCTGCACTTCAAGCCTAAAGAAGTCGTACTGACGGTTACGGAGACTTCCGGCAAATCCTATGACCTGTTGTTCGGCTACCGGCAATGGCTGAAGACGTCCATCGAGGCTTATCCGCCCTATTCGATTACCCCCGTAGGCAGCTTTAGCGGCATCGAAGGGCCTTTCCATGTGGCAGGAAGTTATGCCTGGCCCTCCTCGGGCACGCTGGAACTGAAAGCGCATTACGTCAACTGGGTGAGCGCCCTCGATATACAATTCCACTTCCGGGATAAGGCGGTGGAGATAACCGTACAAGAAAACTATTCCAATGAACCTGTCCGTTTGCAAGTAATCCGCCATGATTTATAATCCTGTTCTGCATCTGCTGAAACATCCGTTCATCTGGTTGTTTCGTTTCCGCCATCGCTGCGGCTATGGAGTACATTCGCCTTTCGCGTTCCATTTTATTACGGAGGTCATCTACCAGCGTACTCCTTATTATAAGTACACCGACCTGGCAGCCCGGCAAAAAGAGCTGGCTTCGCAAAAAGACCGTTGTTGGGGCTACGAGCCGCTCCGCATCAAGCGCCTGCTGTTCCGGGTGGTCAACTTTGCCCAACCCCGTACAGTAGTGGATGCGGGCACCTTGTCCGCCTCCTCCCTCTATCTGAAAGCGGCGAAGGAAGACGCCGACTACCTGCCTGCCACCGACCTTTCGGAACTCTTTCTGGAAAGCGGCGTGCCGGTGGACTTCCTCTATCTGCACGACTGCCGCCGTCCGGAATTTGTGGAAGAAGTCTTCCGAATATGTGCCGCCCGCACCACCGGGAAGTCCGTGTTCGTGGTCGAAGGCATCCACGCCTCGTCCCGTATGCGGATGCTTTGGAAGCGAATGAGGCAGGACGAACATGCCGGCATCACGTTCGACCTTTACGACCTCGGCATCATTTTCTTCGATAAAACTAAGATTAAACAAGACTATATAGTCAACTTTTGATTATCTTTAGGCGTTAAATTGTTTCTGTTTCCCGCTGTCGGCAGGCAAGAACAAGCGCAGACAGACGAACTTGTGAACTTAAAAACTCATCACCTGCCGCAAGTGGAAAACTTGCGAAACTTAAATTAATGAATGATTGCAACCATGAAAAAAAGTCTTGTGTATACCAAAACCGGTGATAAAGGAACCACCTCCCTCGTAGGGGGAACCCGCGTACCGAAGACTCATATCCGGCTCGAAGCCTACGGGACGGTGGATGAACTCAACTCTCATTTAGGCCTGTTGATAACTTATCTGGCGGACGAGCGCGACCGGACTTTCGTACAGCAGGTGCAGGATAAGCTCTTTGCGGTCGGTTCGCACCTTGCCACCGACCGGGAGAAGACGAAACTGCACGAAGCGAGCATCATCACCCCGCAACTGGTGGAAACTATGGAGAACGAAATCGACCGGCTGGATGAAATGCTTCCGCCCTTGTCCGCTTTCGTGCTGCCGGGCGGCAGTCGGGGAGCGGCGGTTTGCCACGTTTGCCGCACTGTGTGCCGTCGTGCCGAGCGACGCATTCTCGCCCTGGCGGAACAAGTGGAAATTGCTTCCGAACTATTGGCTTATGTGAACCGTTTGTCTGATTATTTGTTCGTTCTTTCCCGAAAAATCAATCAAGATGAGAAAAAAGAAGAAATATTTTGGAATAATAGTTGCAAGTGAAAGAAATTGTTATACTTTTGCCGAAAAATAGAAGAAAGGACTTAATATTTACAACTTTAATACTTAGAGCTATGTATTGGACATTGGAATTAGCATCTAAACTGGAAGATGCCCCTTGGCCGGCAACTAAGGATGAACTGATTGATTATGCCATGCGTTCGGGTGCCCCGCTTGAGGTGATTGAGAATCTGCAAGAGATGGAAGATGAAGGCGAGATATATGAAAGCATTGAAGACATTTGGCCCGATTATCCCAGCAAAGAAGATTTCTTTTTCAACGAGGAGGAGTATTGACGCGCTTTGAACAAGGTTTATCCCTTTCGCGGGAGATAAGCTAAAAAATAGAAAGAGGTAGTTTGACGGTCTGAGTATGGCTCGATAACTATCTCTTTTTTTATAACCCCCATTAACGGTATGACAGAAACAACAACAAAAACAACACGTCGTTTGCCCGGATTGAAAGAAAGGCATCTACCCGAAAGTTGCCGGGAGAGTGTGAAGCAACTATTGACGGAAATTTATGGTTATGAACAGTTCCGTAACCTGGAGATTTATGATGACTTGTTTAAAAGCAAAGATACCTTGTGCATCTCGCAGGGGCAATTGATAGAGAACGTAATCCTTGAGGTGGAGAAGGCGCGGGATGAAGAAGGCCGCCCTGACAATATCCTGCTGACCGCCCCTACCGGTTCGGGCAAATCGTTGCTGTTCCAGCTTCCCGCTATCTATCTGGGCAGGGAATACGGCCTGCTGACCATTGTTGTTTCTCCCCTGAAAGCGTTGATTGTAGACCAGGTGGAAGGGTTGAAGGACATAGGCTACCATCGGGTGGCGTATGCGTCTTCCGACTTGTCGCCCGAACAGAAGATGGAAGTCTACCGCCAGGTGCGTGAAGGAGAAGTGGACTTGTTCTACCTGTCTCCGGAATTGTTGCTTTCTTACGACATCAAGCATTTTGCAGGCAACCGGCGCATAGGCATGGTAGTAGTCGATGAGGCGCATACGGTGACGACGTGGGGAAAAGAGTTCCGCGTGGACTACTGGTTCCTGGGACGATACCTGGCAGCGTTGAAACAAAGCCTGGGTTATGCTTTCCCGTTGTTTGCGCTGACCGCTACGGCGGTCTGGAATCCGGAAGGGGGAAATGATATGGTGTTCGAAACCATCCGCTCCTTGCAGATGGAACCTTGTGTGCTGTATATGGGTACGGTGAAGCGGAGGAACATCGGTTTCGATATCCGCAGCCTGGTGCTGGAAGAAGGGGAGACCTATGACAAGGGAAAGCAGCGCGTCATCGCGGCACGGGTGGACGATTTCCTGGACGGACACAAAACCTTGCTTTATTATCCTTTTGCCGGAGGCATCGACATGCGTCTGAAAACTTGGGTGCGTCCGTCCGACTGGCACTTGGTAGCCTCTTACTACGGAAAGAAGGAAAAGGAGCAGAAAGCAGCCATCGTGCAGGAGTTTAAGGAAGGCACCAAACGGATGATTGTCGCTACCAAGGCTTTCGGTATGGGAGTGGATATCAGGGATATCGACCGGGTCTATCACGTAGCGCCCTCCAGTACCTTCGTGGATTACATTCAGGAGATAGGCCGTGCGGCACGTGATGCGGAAGTGATGGGCGTTTCGGCGACCGATTATCATGAGCGTGACTTTTACTATATGAAGCGTCTGCACCAGACGGGGAACATCTCGCAGGGACAGTTGGCGCTGATTCTGAAGAAGTTGATGGAAGTTCACCGGATGAAAGGACAGAAACCCGAGATGCTCGTCTCGCTGTCGGACTTTGAGTTTGTGGTGAAACTGCCGCGTACCAAGAACAAATTGGAGTATGAAGCCGAGTTGGGACAGCTCATCAAGACCGCTTTGCTGTGGCTGGAGGATGATTTGCTGCAACGATACGGTGAATATCTGCTGGAGGTGAGTCCGCAAAACTTATTGACCGAAGGTTATATCCAGGATAAGACGGGAGATGCTTTTGTCCGTGAATTCGGCGCTTATCTCACCCAAGTGAAAGGAGAGGAAGGAGTCTATATCGCCCGCTTGGACAATCTGTGGGAAGAACGTTTCCCGGAATTGGGATATAAGGAATTCAAGCAGAAAATCAATAACGGCACCCTTTGGGAAGGCGCTCGTGCCGTGTCGGTAGGTAAGCACGAAGTCTTGCTGAAAGAAGATGCCACAGTTATCCGGCAGCGGATGGATGGTCTGTTCAAGAGTCTGGTGGTGATGCTTAAGACGGCGTTGCTGAAGTCCAAAGGACGTTTTGACGAGGAAGAATTGCGCGCTGTCTTTGCCGAGCACGGCATGGACGTGCCATCGGCAAAGCGGTTCATCGGTTCTCTGCTGGAAAGCCGCACGGAAGAAGGACGGAGTGTCAGCTACATCAGTAGTGTGAAAAAGAAAGAATCCAACGATTTATCCTTCACGGTGACCAAAGGCTTCGACCTGCTCCTGTCCCGTTATCAGAAGTTGTTCAGCCAGCGTATCGTCGGTAAGAAGGGTGACCGGTTGCAATTCTACTGCACGCCATTCTCCGACCTGAATATGTTGCTCAATCTGCTGTCCATGCTCGATTGTCTTTCGTTCAGCGTGGAAGGCGGTGGCACTCCTTCTGTCCATATCCGTTTCAACAAACCGGAGCAGTTGCAACAGTTAGCCGAATCCGACGCATACCGTAACCTGATTCTCGATACCAACGAACAGATATTTGAAGAACAGATTGAATTGTTCTCTTTCTTCTTCGGCACCGACGGGCTGACTGACGAGCAACGCTGGAACTTCGTAGAAGATTATTTCACCGGTACGCATGTGGAGGAGTTGAAGAAGAAATACTCTTGATAGCGTTCTTCTTTAGAAACGGATATACAATTGTTTTATGAGAAACGCCGGGTTATTCCGCGCACTTCTGATAGGCCAGTCGTTCGTCCCCGTTCAGCAGATAAATAATTCCGCAGTATCGGAAACCATGCTTCTTCAGGATATGCTGCAGAATGTGATTGTCCCGGTGCGTATCCGCCCGTAGATTCGGTATCTGTTCGTAGCACCATTGCAGGCAGGCCGCCGCTACTCCCCGGCTGCTTTCCGTACTTGCCAACCGGTGAATGACTCTGTAAGGCTGCGTATCGTCTATCCAGGCGCCGTCATAAATATGCGCATAGGTGGGGTCCGGCCCGGGAATAAAGGCGAAAGTCCCGATGATTTCGTCCGTGTCATCCAGGCATACATAACTGTTGCCGTTTTGAATATCTTGTGTTATGATTTCGAGGGAAGGATAGTTGCCTGTCCATTGCTTCATGTTTCCGTCTTTTCGCATGATGCGTTTGGCTTGCATGAAGATGTCCATAAGGCGATCTGTTTCGGTGAGTTGGGTTTTCCTGATTTTTATCATAGCAAATATTTTTGAACGTAATGAATGACGCGACTGCAAAGATGAGAAAATAATGAATATTATACTATAATCCGGGTAATAAATAAAAGACCATTCCTTCACAGGGATGGCCTTTCCTTAAGTCTAATTTAACCCATAAAGTATCACTACCATCGGTTTCTTTAATCATGAGGTTGCGGATGAGGATTTGTGCCCTTTTCGTATATTTTGAAATCGGCTAAATACAAACATTCGTCTTTAATGCCGCTGGTAGGGAACTTACCTTTGAAATCCTCTTCAAGTTTGCCGCCATAGCTGCGGTAGATGCCGAATTTATTGCGGATATTGGTTGCGCCTTTCCTCCACATATCGATGTCGCTGAATTGTTTTTCCACGATAACTTTGCTATCACTGAGACGCTCCATTTTGATATAGAATGAACCATGGTGTGAATAAAACATTTCCGTGGTAACCTGTATCCATTCGTCTTCAAAATCACTCAGTGGTATGTTATCGATTATCGTACCTTTTGTAGTTTCACTGTTGTCACCGGTATGAATTACTTGGATACGCGAATTTTTACCGTTTGTATCGCTGGCACGGGGAGTGATGGTTATGAGAGGAGAACCATTATTGCCCTCTTGGGCTTTTAACTGATGAATATGAGTAAAGCTTTTGGTAGGACGGAACCCTCGGGGTATCTTGAATTTCCATTCCAATCTTTGCCATTCTTCCCAGTTTCCGTTCATATGATATCTGCCGTCTCCCGTGCGTGACTTCATTTCGTTACGCATACGGTCGTTTTTTGTACCTCGATCACCATCTAATACTACGATGTTACCCTCGCCATCGCCTGAGGCGTGAGAGTTGAACTTGAAAACCCATTGTCCCAATCCTTTATCTTCTATGACCTCGATATGTGTATCTTCGTTATGGTCCTTACCTCCACCGTTGTTGGGGTGCTCGGTATACTCGAAGTCATACTTTTTCATATACGCATCGACGGCTTGCCATCCTGTCAATGAAGCGGAGGCTTGCATTTCCATTTTCAAGTTCCACGGTTCGGATTCTTCCCCTGCGGTGTTGACTGTCATTTGGGTAGGCGTGGCGCTGACCTCGTCAATGGCGCCATTGGGCAAGTAGACAGTCGTTACTTCTAATTTTCCATTTGGAGGAAATTCCTGCAATGTCACTGCCTTGCTTTCGTCGGGTTTGAATGACACTTCTTTCTGTTCTCCGTTTACATTGGTATACTTCAAGAGATATCGTACAACGTCCTTGAAGTGCTCCGTCCAGTTGAAATGCAAAACATAACTTACAGGATTCCACTCTATTTGAGTGATGGCAGGATTCTTCAACGCCGAGATATATTTGCTGCCATAGATGCTTACAGGGGTTCCTGTCCATTTAGGGGAACTTTGTTTTTTGTCTTCAGAGTAAGCGATGAAACTGAAGGTAAGCGTACTTTCCTCTAAATTTGTAATATAGAATTCGTTGGGTATTTCTCCTTGTGAGGGAGACATAGGAACGGAGGTGGATTTTTTTTCTCCTCCCGTAATCCAACTTACTTCACAATTTTTTGCTCTCGAATCAGTATACTTGTATTCTACTTTTATACGTTGATTACCGGGATATACCCGGATATCGCCGAATTTTTCTAAGATGACCTTGCCTTCCTCTTTCGGAGGAAGAGGTGGCTCTTCCGCAGAGCTTTTGGAGTCAGAACAAGCTAATACCAGACTTCCGGCTATACAGCCCATTAATAATTTCTTATGCCAGTTTCTCATATATATCATTTCCCTTTTATTAAGATTATGTATAAATCTCATGTAGTTGATGAAGAGGAATGCCAAAAAGCAGTGATATTTTTATCTTGCCGTACCGTCTTCTTTTTGACATTCCTCCCCTTGAATTATCTTGTGTGCCGGTTAGGGTGCTACCGCAACCGGATTGTCGTTATTCTGGAACTTCTCAAAGATTCTTATGCCGTCCAAGTAGACACATTGGGTGGTAATACCGGTGGTAGGAAACATACCTTTGAAATTATCTTTAATTTTCCCTTTGAACCAACGGCGGATGCCAAAGTAGGCACGCATATCGATGCTGTTTTCACGCCATAATTCGATATTGTTTTTCGAGTAGTCCACGATGACCTTGCCGTCGCTGACCCGTTCCATCCTGACTCTCAGCTTGCCCTGATAGGAATAGAGCACATCCACCGTAATGTGTATCCATTCGTTTCTGAAGTCGTCCATCTTCAGATTATCGATCAATTTCGCGTTGTTTCCTCCTGCTTTCGTATTGCCGTTGTGGATAATCTGGAAACGTGCATTCTTGCCATTAGCATCGTCTGCGTAGGCGTTGAGGGCAATTACTGCATTGCCTTTTCTTTCTCCACCGTCTTCTTTGGGAAGAAGATAGAAGAGATGGCTGCGCTCATTGATCGGTTTGAAGTCTGCCGGTATCTTCATATACCAGTCATAAATCACCTGCTCGCCGAAGTTACCGCAGACTTCGTGATTGCCTGCGCCTGTCTGCGGACTGAGCTGATTGGATTGCCGGTCGGCATTGCTACCTGCTTTCATGGCATCGTCCAGGCACTTGATTGTACCGTCTTCGTTGGCTTCCGCATGGGCGGTAAGTTTGAAAACATGCTTGCCTCTGACAGCGTCGGCCACAAGTTCGATGTGGTCGCCGGAATGAAGGTTGTCACTCTCTCTGTTTTCCGGGTGATCGGTGTATTCATACCTGAATCGGTTCAGGTAGTTATTCACCTCCTGCCAGGTGGTCCAGCCAGCAGCTTCCTGGGGTACTGTCAAGTCTGCCGTCAGACTCCAAGGCTTTTCGCCTTCCACTGCGGTGCTGAACGGTTCACTGTATTCGGTGATAAACTCGTCAATAGCTCCTTCGGCAGGAAGATACACTGTGGCATAAATAAAGGAACCGAATTCGGGAAAGTCGGGTAACACGGCTCTCTTATCCTTGTTTACGTCTACTCTGATTTCTTGTTCGTCGTCATTTACATCGGTATACTTAATTATATAGGCCACGACATTCTCATAATTACTGGCCCAGTATAAAGTAAGTTCTTGTGAAACCGGACTATAACTGAAAGAGGAGACATTGGCATTCAACAGCGTGGACAAATATCTATCTCCATAAATTGTTGTGGTTACATTGGTTTTCAGTGACGGATATTCCATCGCTTCCGTATAGGTGGTGAAATCGAAACTGATGGTTGTTTCATTCAACTCTTCGATATAGAATGAATTAGGTCTCTCACCATCGGTATTGGTGATATCTACCGTCTTGGATGATGCACCCATATCCCATGCTATTACGCATTTCTTTGCTTTCGGATCGGTTACCCAGTAGTCTACCCGTACTCTGTAACGTCCCGGGTACAGTTTTACTGAGTCGAATTTGGCAAGATAGATTGTTTCCCCTTGCTCCAGATACTTGTCATGCAGGTCATTCATATCCGAACAGGCTACAGTAGCCAGGCCGGAAAGAATCACTGTCAATGTTTTAATATACCATTTCTTCATACCTTCTTACTTTTTATTAGTTTCGTTTTCTTCTTTACCTCCATTGTCCTGAGAATATCCTTCCGGCTGACCCCACATCTCGAGTTCGGAAATATGGACCATCTCCGTACCGCCCCAGGTTTCGAGGATGTCAAAGCGGATATAGCGCACTTCCGTAGCCAGTTCGATGGGGAATGTGAAATCTTCTCCTTCGTTGGCAATTGCTTCATCTTCGGCCGATGCTTGCTCCAGCGGGAGGCCTGACGGTTTGAAGGAGTTGAATTCACCTAAGAAGATCCATTGGCGTTCAGGTTCGGTAGCGTCGACACTCACGTTACTGTTGAGTGAACCGTATACCTGGAAACGCTTTGGATTCCCGTGTTCAAAAGCCCATCCCAGTGCACGTTGGGCTACTTTCATGCGACTTAACTTGTAAACTTGGTTCATGTCGAATGTAAAGCGTACCGGGAATGGACTACCGGCAGGAAGATGGAACATATTTTTGCTGTCATTGGCCGGTCCCATCTTTATGCCGTCCCACATCTTTTCAATAGGGTAGGAACTGGAGTATTGCTTATAAGGGATAGCTTTGTCACCATTCCATTTTTTCCAATAAGTGGTGCTTTGTATTTTCTCTTCATATAAAGGCAGACACTCTTGGGTCTTTTTTTCGGTAGTGTTTCCATATTGGTCGGAAATTACCACATTGAGAGTTACAGGAACTGCATCGAGACCACGCACAAAACCTTCGCCTGAGGGAGCTGATGAGTAGAAGTTTTGCAAATCTTCTTCCACTTCACTGCCTTCGCTTATCGGTTTGGAAACAGATACGATGATATCTTTCATTTCCGGATTTTCCCAAGTAAACTTAGCACCTCCGAAGTCACTGTTAATCTTTAAGGATTCATATACATCGAAGATGGGCGCACGTTTAGGGGTGAATTTCGCGATAACCGGTTCCGACAAATTACGGCTCTTGTCTATTGCGCGTAACTCTGCCGAATGCTCGGTCTCGGTAGCGAAACCTTCGAGAGTAATTTCGCGGGTATAACTGGATACCATGACGGACACCTGTCTACCGGTATCCAATGTATAGTTTGCTATTATACCTTGTAAGTCGGCATCGTCAGGGATTGTATAGGCCAATTTCACCCCGCCGCCAAATATTTCTTTTACGGTGATATTTGTCACCGGACCAGGCGCTATATTATCTGTAGGATACTGTCCTACACTTTCTTCATTGCACGCTGACAAGGAAGCCAGCAATATGCTAAATAATAAAATATGTTTCTTCATTTTTTATAGTTTAAAATTTCATTACCAACCCGGATTCTGGATAAGATTGGGATTCTTGTCGATGTCACTTTCCTTGATGGGCCATAAATAGTCTCTCATGGAGAAGGATACGTTATAGATGGTACGAATCGTGTTGTATGACAAGTCATCCGTTCCGTCATAGTTCCAACCTTTTATCGGTGTGTTCATTTCAGTCATGATGTCATAGCGAGCCACCCGATTACCACCACTCCAGCGGCGCATATCATAATAGAAATGACCTTCTAATGCCAATTCAATGACACGTTCCTGGTGAATGATGTCGCGCAGGCCGTTCTTTTCTTTGAATTTATCAGGTTTGTTTGAATATTGCCTCCAGCTTTCTTCTACTCCTTTCAGACCGGCACGTTTGCGGATAGGATCAATCCAATTTTCCCAAATATCGGGGGTGGGTTGTGCCTGTGATTCATTGAGCGATTCAGCGTAAAGCAGATAAAGATCTGCTAACCGGATGTTAGGCCAGAAGTAAGAGTACGAAGTAAAGCTGGTACCTGCATCGTTCAGACCGGATTTGTAGTTGACTAACTTTTTTGTGAAATAGCCGGTGGCACTGTAATATTGTTCTCCGTTACGTCCGGCAGGATTACCTGACACGTCGCCGGCAAGAGAGCATACCGTGTGCTGATAATCTTCAGAGTTGGCTTTATCTGGTACTGCATAGCTGCATCCGTACCATTTACTTCCGTTAAATGCTAAACTCCCGTAAAAACGTGGTTCGCGATGTAAGTTCAGATAGGGAACGACTTTGCCCGGTTCTACTTCCAGCCGGTTCTCTTCCGTAGCTATAGTTGTTTTATAGCGGTTGTTATACCAGTTTTCTTCGTTCCACTCTTTGTCCTCTTCGATAGGCACTCCGTTAGAAGTATAGAAGTTTTCAGCAGTAGCCAAAGTCGGGGTGAGCTGTGCCCGAACGGAAGCAACACGGAAACCGCTGCTTAACGCCGGCATACAATATTTCTGAATATCGCTTGCACCGGTCATGGGGTCTTCCCAAATGTTCTCTTTATTCTGGGGAGCAGTCACAATCATGCTGGGTTGTATAATGAGGCGCGTTTCCTCGGAGATGGCAGGAATGATATCGAATGGGTCGTATTCATAAAGCTTGTAGCCCGCTTCATGACAAATGTCGATGGCTTCTTTGCAGGCTTTAGTAGCGTCTACCCAACGTTTCGCGACTTCTTCTTCGCTGCATTTCGGGAAGAGTTGTATGCCACGGGAATCTTTGAAATTCTCGAACATACTGTTCTCGGCGTAGAACGGACTGGCGATGTGTACCATGATTTTAGCACGTATGGCGGCAACGATGGGACGTGTGATACGACCATATTCAGACACCTCTTCGTCGACAATTAAAGGAAGCGGCGGTTCGTTATCGCCTAACTCGTCATTATTATCAACTTCTCCGTACAAAGCTTCGTTCAGCAATTGTTTCACATAATCGATGCATTCATTGATGGGCGCGCGAAATGCGCGTACTTCCGCAGAGCCTGCATCCATGGGTGTGTTCTCTTTCATCAGCACGATAGGGCCGTATTGCTGAATCAGCATCCAATGATAATAAGCTTTTAAAAATTTCACTTCCGCACTCCACTGTTCACGTTCGGATATGCTCAAATCGCGTATCAGATGAACGTTCTCCAAGAAGGTGTTGCAACAGCGTAATCCTTTATATAGATTGACGCCTCCATTGTCTCCGGTCCAATAGGATAGCATGGGATTGGTTACGGAATTTCCATCCAATGTAATCTTAACGCCATTTTCCCGATTACGAAAATAGGTCGTTACTTCGGTGCCACACGTACGTCCCACGGAATTGGTATGATGGCCCAATGAAGGAAGGTAGTGGTAGCAGGTGGCGAGGTATTGCAAAGCACTACGCCTGTCACGAAACGCATATTCAATGGTGCCCATCTTTTCGGGAACTACATCCAGATAGCTGCAAGATGCCGTGCATCCCAATAAAATCAAAACAACTAAATTTCTTATTTTCATAATTTTCATTGTATTAGAGAGAGAAGTTAATGCCTATGTTATTTACGCGTTGTACAGGATACTTCAAACCGTCGCCTGCCATTTCCGGATCCCATAGGTCGAACTTGCTGAAGCATAGTAAGTTGGAGCCACTGTAATAAATGCGTATAGAATTCATGCCAATCTTTTTCATCCATTTTCTCGGTAATGTGTATCCGAATTCCAAAGATTTCAATCGTAAGAATGAACCATCGCGCATAAACCAGGTACTACGCTGGCTGTTGTTATTTACTTTTTCTGTAGAAAGACGAGGCCAAAATGCATACGGATTGCGATTGTTTACCGACCAGTGGTTATCGGCAACTACATCAAGCAATTGGTTTACACCTATGTAATCTTTGAAAGTATCTGTAGCCTGATTGATGAAAGGGGTAGTCTTGTTATAGTCAATCCAAAACGATTCCCGTGCCAGTCCTTGGAAGAAAAAAGAAAAATCAAATCCTTTATAACCTATGGAAAGGCCGAAACCGTAATTAATTTCAGGGTTGCTGGGATAACCGATAGGTACCTGGTCGGCATTGGTAATTTGACCGTCCCCGTTGATGTCCTTGTACTTGATGTCCCCTGGCTTGTAGTCGCCGAATGTTTGCTTGGGCGAATTGGCGATGTCGGCATCGTCTATGAACAAGCGTTCGGCCACATATCCCCATTGTTGACCGGTGGAGTAGCCTATTTTAGAACGCCAGGGGGTATCAGTATAGTCAGGCTCTTCATATACCTTATACTCACTGTGAGCATAAGTGAAGTTCAAACGACCGGACATCCAGAAATCTTTGTTGAACGATTGGTTATAGTCTAAAGAAAGGTCGATACCTTGACTGCGTGCTTCACCCACATTGGCTTGCGGGTCGGCTTCCAGACCTAAAGTACCGGGAAGATCGGCGCGTTTCATTAAAATCTTAGAGCGGTCGTCGCGGAAAATGTCTACTTGCAGCTCCATTTTGTCGAACAGTCCCAGTTCTACACCTAAGTTGGTTTTCTTGGAGATTTCCCATGTCACACCCGGATTGGCATAACGACTGATAGATACGCCGTTGATTGTGGTAGTATTACCCGGAATACCCCAAGTGTATTTCATGTTACTATCGTTCAGTTTTACGTTGGAGAGATAGAAAAAACGGTCGGATGAACTGCCTACGGCATCGTTACCTACCAGACCATAAGTAGCTTTCAGTTTGAGCTTGCTAATGACTTTCTTTAGGTTATCATTCCAAAAGGATTCATTTGAAACGATATAGCCTAAGCCGGCAGACGGGAAAAATCCCCACCGTTCGCTTTTGTAGAAACGCTCGGAGCCATTATAACCGAAGTTGGCTTCAAGGAAATAACGGTCGTCGTAAGAATAGGTAAAACGTCCGGCAAGTCCCATGTTGCGGGTCGGTAGTGAAGCCTGGACATCACCCGATTGAGTGGATGTCAATTCGCTGCGCATGGTAAATACCATCAAGCCGCTGACCGCGTGTTTCTCTTTGAATGTCCGGTCATAGTTGACTGCCGTTTCCATGTAAGTGTTGGTAGTAACTACTTTAGAATCTTCGCTGGAAGTCAGATAATCAGTACCGGCATCCGGATTGATAGCGCTCAATACATAAGTGTCCGTCAAGGGATCGTAACTTCCGATATTGAAATAGTAAGGGTTATATTGGCGCTTCACGCCGTAATCTGAACGTCGGTTAGTGTTGAACATGAAACGGGCTTTCAATCCTTTTGTGATGAATTTTAAATCCTGGTTTAATTCTACCTGAGCCATCATTAGCGACTGATTCCGATCTTTATAACCTTTTGTCATTTCTGCATACGGGTTCATGTATTTACCGGTATCATAGTTACCATAAAGCAGGTAAGGAGTTGTTTCATTTATCTTATCCGGTTGGTAGAAAGGTGGGTAAAGGACAGGAGAGGTCTGGCTAATCATTGAATAAATGCTTGAACCATCTCGGATAGGACCGGAATAATCATCCATAGTTCCATGCAGACGTACGGTTGCTTTAGTAGTCTTGGATACATTCACATCTACATTAGCGCGTAGCAGATACCTGTTGATATTGATGTTATTATTGAAATTATTCTGCCGGGCGGATTTTAAGTTACCTTCGTCTTTAGAATAAGTTCCTGCAATATAATATTTCGCAATACTACTGCCGCCGCTGATATTCATATTAGCGCGATAGTTGGTAGTGGATTCTTTAAATAATTGGTCACGCCAATCTACCGCAGGGTACACATTCGGATTCAAACCGGCTTTTGTATTGGCAACTTTTTGATAACTGTGTCTCAGCAAGCCATAATCATACATGTAAGCCTCATTCTCCAAATCCATATAAGTAATTGGGTCTGCCCATTTGGTGTCTTGGGTTGGGGCGGAATGTGACACTTCTACACGGGCGGAAATCTTGGCAGGGCCTTCAGAACCTCCTTTCGTTGTAACCAAAATTACTCCATTGGCACCGCGTGAGCCATAAAGCGCTGTGGCCGTTGCGTCTTTCATGATGGAGAAACTCGCGATATCATCCACTTGCAGACGTGAAAGATCGCTGGAAGTCATTTCTACACCATCAATCAAAATCAGTGGGTCTTTTTTATAACCGAAAGTTGTAACACCACGGACGAAGAAGTCTGCGTCGTCTGCCCCCGGTTCACCACTGCGTTGATAAGAAATCACACCGGCAATGCGACCGGCAAGGGCGGTTGTTAAATTACTGGTTGGTGCCCTTAGCTCAGCGGGTTTCACAGTTGAGACAGATGCCAGAACACTTTCTTTTTTCTGTTTAGCAAAAGCAACGACAGTAACTTCGTCCAGTTCGTCAACTTTTTGTGTCAATGTAATAGTAATCGGCTTATTGTTTTTCACCGTCACTATCTCCGGCTCCATACCTATATAAGATATTTCCAACTTAGCGCCATTTTCTACTTCAATGAAAAATGTTCCATCTACATCCGTTGTAACGCCACGGGGAGTGCCTTGAACAACGACCGTAACACCCGGGAGAGGCTCTCCATTCTCATCAATAATCCGTCCTGTTACTTTTATGGGTGGTGGGACGTTTAATTGAGTTTCATACAAAGGAAAACTGTTTGTCGTAACAGTAGCTTGCAATGTTCCTTGACATAATGCGGTACAGACAAGCAAATAGCAAAAGCGTTTGTACTTTGTGCTTGAAAGAAAAGAATAATAACTATCCTTCATCATTAATTAGATTTAATTGTTATTGGATAAACAAAAGGCCTTTATGGACACAAAGATAAAAGAGAAGTGGGCAGTATAATTTTAACAATATTCTCGTTTATTTGTAAATCTGTACCAATATTAATCTAAAGTGAATAATGAAATCCTGATGATAGTTTAAAGAGAAATTATTAATGATTTTCGGGAGAGTGCATAATTAAGTATTTTAAGTTTTGCAAGCTCAACTTTTCAGTTGATAGGGGAACAAGGTCGGCAGCTTATTTTTAACCGGCTTTTGTTTTTTGCCTATTAGGGAATTATTTTTTCCTAATAGGCAAAAAATAAAACGACCAAACGGTTTAAGAAAAAGCTGTGGTTATCCGCCTTATCCTGCATACCTACCTACTTATCAAACAATCATCAACTTGCGAAACTTAAGTAAGTAACGAATAAAAAAGAACTTGGTAGTATCTGTCATTCAGAAATTGCTCTAAAAGACGGTTGAAATGCAAGAATAAATGGGTATACATAAAAAGTGGGAAGCATACTATATACTCCCCACCCGTTAAGTCTGTACTCTTTTGCGGAAAGACAGAGATTCGAACTCTGGGAACAGTTACCCGTTCACCGCATTTCGAGTGCGGCCCGATCGACCACTCCGGCACCTTTCCATGAATTGGTATTGCAAAGGTAATGTGTTTTGGCTTCCGTTGTTCTCTTTCCGGAAAACAAATCGGGCTATTGCTTGCTCTTTTAGGAATATTTTACATATATTTGTCCCCAAATTTTAAACATATTGAATTATGAAAAAGATTTTTGGTGTTTTAATGATAGCTGTATGCTGCTTGGCGATGGCTATGCCTGCTCAGGCCCAGTTGCTTAAGTTTGGTGTAAAGGGCGGTCTGAATATGACGAAGTTGAAATTCGAAGGTATGAAGGACAATTCTACCGGCTTCTTTATCGGCCCGATGGCGGAAGTTACCATTCCTATTATAGGACTTGGAGTGGACGGTGCTTTGCTCTATTCGCAAAAAGGCGATAAATTGGATGGAATAGACACGAAGCAGGCAGGTCTGGATATCCCTATCAACCTGAAGTATTCCATCGGTTTGGGAAGTATGTTAGGCGTGTATATTGCTGCCGGTCCCGATTTCTACTTCAACTTCAAGGGAGACGAGAAGTTTGTGGATGATGAGTTGACGCTGGAAAAGAAAAAGGCGCAGGTGGGTATCAATGTAGGTGCCGGCCTTAAGTTGCTTCGTCACTTGCAGGTGGGATTTAACTATAATATTCCTTTGGGCGATTCTTTCACATGGAAAGACGCTTATGAGGCGGTTGGTGCGAAAAACAAGACTTGGCAGGTTTCTGCCGCTTATATTTTCTAAGCAGTAATCGAACAGAATATAAGGATAGCGTTGCCGGAGAGTTTCGGCAGCGCTATTTTTTTATCCGGTTCGAAGTCTACACGCGATGCCCTAAACTTTTCGGCCTGCCTTGAAGCATATATATTTAGTTTGCACTATCTTTGCCGTCACGATGGAAAAGTTTGTGGATGTCATATTGCCCTTGCCCCTGCATGGCTGTTTCACTTATTCGCTTCCCGCAGAAATGGAGGCAGATGCCCGTATAGGCTCCCGGGTCGTAGTATCTTTCGGACGGAAGAAGTACTATACGGCGATTGTACGGAATATACATCAGGTCGCTCCTACCGATTACGAGGTAAAGGAAGTGACGGCGGTATTGGATTCCGAGCCCATTCTCCTTCCCCGGCAGTTTCAGTTCTGGGAGTGGCTGGCGGACTACTATCTCTGTACGCCGGGCGATGTCTATAAGGCTGCGTTGCCTTCGGGGCTGAAACTGGAAAGTGAAACGATTGTGGTGTATAATCCGGAATTCGAGTCGGATGTGCAGTTGCCCGAGAAAGAACGGAAGGTGTGGGACTTGTTGGCGTCGGAACCGGAACAGAGCGTGACGAAGCTGGAAAAGGAAAGCGGCATAAAGAATATACTGGCGGTCATCAAATCACTGATGGACAAGGAAGCAATCTTCGTAAAAGAAGAACTGAAACGGACTTATAAGCCGAAGACGGAGACGCGTGTGCGGCTGACTGCGGCGGCAAGCAACGAACGGCGCCTGCATTTCTTTTTCGACGACTTGCAGCGCAGAGCTCCCAAGCAGTTGGACTTGCTGATGAAATACATCGAACTTTCTGGTTGCCTGGGTCCGAAGCGGAAAGAAATAACGAAAAAGGAATTGATACAACGGGCCTCCGCCACGTCTGCTGTGTTCAGCGGATTGGTGGAGAAAGGTATCTTGGAAGTATACCGGCAGGAAGTTGGTAGGCTGAATGCCACCGGCAGCGGGGAAACTTTCCCGATGAAATCACTGAACGAACATCAGCAACGGGCTTATGACCTGATTATAGAGAACTTCCAGACCCGGAATGTCTGCCTGCTGCATGGAGTGACCTCCAGCGGTAAGACGGAGATATACATCCATCTGATTGAGGAAACCCTCCGGCAAGGCAAGCAAGTATTATATCTGTTGCCCGAGATAGCCCTGACCACTCAGATAACGGAGCGCCTGCAACGGGTGTTCGGTGGCCGCCTGGGCATCTATCATTCTAAGTTCCCCGATGCCGAGCGGGTAGAGATATGGCGGAAGCAACTCTCGGAGGAGGGGTACGACATTATTCTGGGTGTCCGTTCTTCCGTCTTCCTGCCTTTCAGCAAACTGGGACTGGTCATCGTAGACGAAGAACACGAGAATACGTATAAGCAGCAAGACCCGGCTCCCCGCTATCATGCGCGGAATGCCGCCATCGTACTGGCATCCATGTACGGTGCCAAAACTTTGCTGGGAACGGCAACCCCCTCCATCGAGACCTGGCACAATGCCGTGTCCGGAAAGTACGGACTGGTGGAACTGAAAGAACGCTATCAGGAGATTCGCTTGCCGGAAATCATTCCGGTGGATATCAAGGAACTGCACCGCAAGAAGCGGATGAACGGTCCTTTCTCCCCCTTGTTGTTGCAATATATCCGCGAGGCGTTGGAACAGAAGGAGCAGGTTATCTTGTTTCAGAACCGCCGTGGCTTTGCCCCTATGATAGAATGCCATACGTGCGGATGGGTGCCCAAGTGCAAGAACTGCGACGTGAGCCTGACCTACCATAAGGGACTGAACCAGTTGACGTGCCATTATTGCGGCTATACGTATCAGCCGCCACGTGTCTGTCCCGCCTGTGAGGGTACTGATTTGCGTAACCGCGGTTTCGGCACGGAAAAGATAGAAGACGATATCAAGGCCTTGTTCCCCGAAGCGGCCGTTGCCCGTATGGATTTGGACACGACCCGTACCCGCGCCGCCTACGAACGCATCATTGCGGATTTTGAACAAGGAAAGACGGATATCCTGATTGGTACGCAGATGGTGTCGAAGGGATTGGACTTCGACCACGTCAGCGTGGTGGGTATCCTCAATGCCGACACGATGCTGAACTATCCCGACTTTCGCGCTTACGAGCGTGCCTATCAACTGATGGCGCAGGTGGCGGGACGCGCCGGACGTAAGAACAAGCAGGGCAGGGTGGTGCTTCAGACCAAAAGCATGGATCATCCTATCATCCCCCAGGTCATTTCGAATGATTATGAAAGTATGGTGGACGGACAGCTTGCCGAGCGCCAGATGTTCCATTATCCTCCTTATTACCGGCTGGTATATGTCTATCTGAAAAACCGGAATGAAACCCTGCTCGACCTGATGGCGCAGACGATGGCAGCTAAGCTCCGCGCTATCTTCGGCAACCGGGTCTTGGGACCCGATAAACCGCCGGTGGCCCGTGTGCAGACCTTGTTTATCCGTAAAATTGTTGTCAAGATAGAGACGAAAGCCCCGATGGCGCGTGTTCGCGAATTGTTGTTGCAAGTGCAGAAAGAGATGGTTGCGGAGGACCGTTTCAAATCCTTGATTGTTTATTATGATGTGGATCCGATGTAAGACCCTACACCTTATTATATAGAAAGACTTTATGAGTAATAAGAAGAAGATACTGTTTGTATGCCTTGGCAATATCTGCCGCTCCTCGTCGGCGGAAGGAGTGATGAAACATCTGGTCGGGCAGGCGGGACGTGAAGATGAGTTTGTGATAGACTCTGCCGGCATCCTGTCCTACCACCGGGGAGAATTGCCCGATAGCCGGATGCGCGCCCATGCCGCCCGTCGCGGATACGACCTAACCCACCGTTCGCGTCCTGTGCGTACCGAAGATTTCTATAATTTCGATTTGATTATCGGCATGGACGACCGGAACATCGAAGACCTGAAAGACCGTGCTCCTTCTCTGGAAGAATGGAAGAAGATACATCGGATGACGGAATACTGCATGAAATTTACTCACGCCGATCATGTGCCCGACCCTTATTATGGCGGTGCCGAAGGGTTCGAGTACGTGCTGGATATTCTGGAAGACGCCTGCGCCGGATTGCTGGAATCGCTTACCGATTGAGGCTGTCCCGGTAATAACGTTTATTATCGTTCAGGCTGCAAGTGGCGTCCACCCCGGCTTGTTGCAGACGTTCGGCAATCGTGTTCAGTGTTTTTCTCGATACCCTTCCGATGTAGAACAGGCGGTAGCGATAGTCTTTATCCAGCAGTTCCATGACATGGGTAAAGGTTTGCTCGCGGGCAAACTCGAAATTCACTTTCCGCAAGTCCGTGTATGGGTAGCGGATGGTCCTGCCCACACTGTGCACGATGAGCGCCTCGTCATCCAGAGTCAGGTAGCAGAAACGGGTCATCAGCATACTGAGGCAGAAAAGGCTCAGTCCGAAGGAGATGATGGCAGGTATGAATCCCCACCACACACTGCCGCTCATAGCGTAATATCCCAATATCAGGAAGGCGAGGAACAGCGCGAAGAACCAGAACATATAGAGTGACGGACGCTGGAAAGTCTCCTCGGACAGCTTTTCCGCACTGCGCTCCCTTGGCCGGTAGTTGGCGAAAGGTATTCCTTCGGAAACCAGGAACCGGATGACCGAAGAGGGATGCCGGAAGGGCGGCAACAGGACTACCCGGTCCTTTTTATCTTTCAGGTGCAGCGTCAGGATGCCGGGACCATACATGCTTTTAGCTTTCCTTCCTTCTTCATCCACCGCCTGCGGGTTGCGTTGCATAAAGCTGAAACTCTCGATCTGTTGCAGGTTAATCCGCTGGCTTCGCAGAAAATTCTCGGCTCTTTGCCGTTCTTTGTCGTTCACTTCCATAGTCGTTATTTATTAAGTTCCGGATAACTGATGCGGGTATGATAAATGGTCTTCAGTTTGTCCTTGAAGGTAGCCTTCACCGTCGCTATATCCTTGAAGGTGATGGGGCATTCTTTAAAATACCCTTCCTCCACTTGTGTGTCGATGATTTTGTCCACCAGGTTGCTGATGCTTTCTTCGGTATATTCGGACAGACTGCGTGAAGCCGCTTCCACGGAGTCCGCCATCATCAGGATGGCTTGCTCCTTGGTGAACGGGTTTTGTCCGGGATAGGTGAACAGCTCGTCGTCAGGCTCCTCGCCCGGATGCTCGTTCTTCCAGGAGATATAAAAGTATTTGGTTTTACCGTGCCCGTGATGGGTGGAGATGAAATCTTTTATCACCTTGGGAAGGTTGTTCTTCTCCGCCAGTTTCAGGCCGTCCGTCACATGACTGATTACCACTCCGGCGCTTCGCTCGTAACTGAGGTTCTTATGCGGATTGACGCCACCCGACTGGTTTTCGGTAAAGAAGACGGGATTTTCCATTTTACCGATATCATGGTACAAGGCTCCCGTACGTACCAACTGGCTCTTGGCTCCAATGCGGTTGGCTGCTTCGGCGGCAAGATTGGCCACCTGCATGGAGTGCTGGAAAGTTCCCGGCACGGTTTCCGACATGCGCCGCAGCAGTTGGTTGTTGATGTTGGACAGTTCGACCAGGGTCACATTGGATGTGAAACCGAAAGTCTTCTCCACCAGGAACAGCAACGGATACGTAAACAGCAGGAGCACGCCATTGATAATGAAGTAGATGTACATGCTGCCGTTCAGCTTGGATAAGTCGTTTTCCGTTATCAGTTCAAAGGCGAAATAGACCGCAGCATAAGTCAGGATGACCAGGAAAGCCGTGCGGAACAGTTGCGAACGCTGCGATAACTCCCGCAAACTGAAGATGGCAACCAGCCCTGCCGATAACTGCAACAGGATAAATTCATGTGGAAAACGCAGACAAACGGAACAAATCAGTATTGTAACCACATGCGTCAGAAACGCCGTGCGCGAATCGAGGAATACCCGGATAATGATGGGCAGCATGGCGTAGGGCAGGATGTATACATTGAAAATGTTGTTTGCCACCATGATAGCGGTTATCACGCAATAGAAGACAATGAGAACAAACAGCAGCGACAGACTGCCTTTGCGGTCATAATAGTCCTTGCGGAACAGGTCGAGATAAAGCATGAAACACAGCATGAAGATGCTGACAAACAGTATTTGTCCTCCCAGCATCAAGCGCTTCTGCCCCAGGGACTCACTGCGCTTGATGGACTCTTTGCGCAGGCTTTCCAGGATATTATAAGTCTCCTGATTGACGATTTCGCCCCGGTCGATGATTTTCTGCCCGCTCAGTACGATGCCGTTTGCCCACGAGTAGTTGTCGAGGGCCTCTTTCTTGGCGGTCTCGGTGCGCTGCACGTCGTAGGTAAGATTGGGGTAGAGGTATTCATTGAGGGAGCATTGCCTTAAGATTTCCGGGTGATAGTGCACGGTGTCGGCGGTGAGCAGATAGGAGTATGCCTCCTTCACCGAATACAGCTTGTCCACATGCTGCTGATTGGCGAGTTTGTCGTTGATGACCATAATCGCGGTCGTACTGTCTTTCTGCAACTTCACCAGTTCTTCGGTAGAAAGTATACCGGCGCGATAGATTTCCGACAGGCTTCTTTCGATGTACCGGATATAGTCGGTAGAAGGAAGAATGCCCCGCAGATGAGTCTGATAGTCGTTTTTCAGCTTTTTCAGTACCTCCTTTTCCACGCTCTTGTCCAACTGGAAATAGGGCTGGAACGAAGCGAGTATGCTGTCCTGCTCCCTTTTCACCACTTTATCCTCTTTGTAAATGGGGAAGTCGAAGGTCGCCATCAACTGGCCGTATTTCCAAGGCTTGTCGATGTCGAATTGGTAGTTGAACTTGCCGTCCCGGGGCATGAAATAGACAATAAGTCCCACGGTACCGACAAAAATCAGCGCCTTATATAGCAAATCTCTGAACGAGAACATTTTCTTTTTAGCCTTGAAATCACTCATATCGGTCGAAATTTTTGCGAAAAGTACAAAAAAAAACAATAGTATGGAAAATAAAGTTTAATTTTGCCGTCTAATTTATTTATAAGTAAGATAGATTATGACAGAAAGAAGAGTCAGAGTCCGTTTTGCCCCGAGTCCTACGGGGGCGTTGCACATTGGTGGTGTGCGTACTGCATTATATAATTATCTCTTTGCGCGCCAGCATGGAGGAGATTTGATTTTCCGTATCGAAGATACTGATTCAAACCGGTTTGTACCGGGAGCGGAGGAGTACATACTGGAGTCATTCAAGTGGCTGGGAATACCTTTCGACGAAGGAGTGAGCTTTGGCGGCGAACATGGTCCGTACCGTCAGTCCGAACGCCGGGAGATATACAAGAAGTATGTGCAGGTATTGCTCGATGCCGGAAAGGCTTATATCGCTTTCGATACGCCGGAAGAACTGGAAGCGAAGCGTGCGGAAATCTCTAATTTCCAGTATGACGCTTCTACGCGTATGCAGATGCGCAATTCGCTGACGCTTTCTAAGGAAGAAGTCGACGGGCTGATTGCCGAAGGCAGGCAATATGTGGTTCGTTTCAAGATTGAGCCGAACGAAGATATCCATGTGAACGATTTGATTCGGGGCGAGGTAGTGATAAACTCCTCCATCCTGGACGATAAGGTGCTTTATAAATCCGCCGATGAACTGCCCACTTACCATTTGGCAAATATTGTAGATGACCATTTGATGGAGGTTTCCCATGTGATTCGCGGTGAAGAATGGTTGCCTTCCGCTCCGTTGCACGTATTGCTGTACCGCGCTTTCGGTTGGGAAGATACCATGCCGGCTTTCGCCCACCTGCCTTTGTTGCTGAAGCCGGAAGGCAACGGCAAATTGAGCAAGCGGGATGGCGACCGTCTCGGTTTCCCGGTATTCCCGCTGGAGTGGCACGACCCGAAGACGGGTGAGGTGTCTTCCGGCTATCGCGAATCGGGCTATCTTCCCGAAGCGGTAATCAATTTCCTTGCCCTGCTGGGATGGAATCCGGGCAATGACCAGGAACTGATGTCGATGGACGAACTGATTAAGCTTTTCAATCTGAGCCATTGCAGCAAGTCGGGAGCGAAGTTCGATTATAAGAAAGGTGTCTGGTTCAATCATGAATACATCATGATGAAGCCCGATAATGAAATAGCCGCTCTTTTCAAGCCGGTATTGAAGGCAAACGGGGTGGATGCGGACGCGTATAGCGATGAATACCTTGCCAAAGTGGTTTCGCTGGTAAAGGGACGCGTGAATTTTGTAAAGGAATTATGGGATCAGGCGCGCTTCTTCTTCGTAGCTCCCGCGCAGTATGCCGAGAAAGACGTGAAGAAGCGTTGGTCGGAAGACACTCCCCGCATCATGACCGAACTGATGGAAGTGCTACGTGGCATCGAAGACTTTTCTTCCAAACCTTCCGAAGATATCGTTATCGGCTGGATTACCGGGAAAGGCTACCACATGGGCAATGTGATGAATGCTTTCCGGTTGGCAGTGGTAGGTGAGTGCAAAGGACCTCACATGTTCGATATTACCGAATTGCTGGGCAAGGACGAAACCTTGGCCCGTATTCAGCGTGCAATCGAGGTATTGAAATAAGTTAAAGACAAAGACACGTATGCTTTACGACCTGGCGATAGTACTCTACGACCTTGCGATACACTTGGCGGCTCCTTTCAGCCGCAAGCCCCGGAAAATGATGAAGGGGCATTGGGTGGTGTACGAACTTCTCCGGCAACAGTTGGAGAAGGATGTGCGCTACATCTGGTTTCATGCCGCATCATTGGGAGAGTTTGAACAAGGGCGTCCTTTGATTGAGAAAATCCGCGCTAAATATCCGGATTACGGCATCCTGCTGACCTTCTTCTCGCCATCGGGTTACGAAGTCCGTAAGAATTACAGGGGAGCCGATATCGTCTGCTATCTGCCTTTTGACAAACCGCGTAATGTGAAGAAGTTCCTCGACCTGGTGAACCCCTGCATGGCGTTTTTCATCAAATACGAGTTCTGGAAGAATTATCTGGACGAGTTGCACAAGCGCCGCATTCCGGTTTATAGCGTCTCGTCCATATTCCGTCGCGGGCAGATATTCTTTAAATGGTATGGCGGAACTTATCGGAATGTATTGCGCAATTTCGACCATCTGTTCGTGCAGAATGAACGTTCCAAACGCTATTTGTCCAAGATTGGCATCAATCGGGTGACGGTCGTGGGAGATACGCGTTTTGACCGCGTACTGCAAATTCGCGAGGAGGTCAAGGATTTGCCATTGGTAGAGCTGTTTAAGAATAATACGCTGACCTTTGTTGCCGGCAGTTCCTGGCAGCCGGACGAAGATTTGTTTATCGAATATTTCAATCAGCATCCGGAAGTGAAACTGATTATTGCCCCGCATGTGATTGACGAAAACCATTTGGTGGAGATAATCAGCAAGCTGAAGCGGCCGTATGTGCGCTATACGCGTGCCGACGAAAAGAATGTCCGTAAGGCGGAATGCCTGATTATCGACTGTTACGGGTTGTTGTCTTCGATTTATCGCTACGGCGAGATAGCTTATATCGGTGGTGGCTTTGGTGTCGGCATCCATAATACGTTGGAAGCGGCGGTGTATGGCATACCGGTGATTTTCGGCCCTAAATACCAGAAGTTCCAGGAAGCGGTACAGCTTTTGGAGGCGGAAGGCGGATTTTCGATTAAGGGTTATGAGGAGTTAAAAACCTTGCTGGACCGTATGCTGACCGATGAAGAATTCCTGCGGAATACCGGAAAGAATGCCGGCCGCTATGTGACCGATAATGCCGGAGCAACGGATAAGGTGCTGAATATGATTAATTTCTGATAAATTGATAAACGTATCATCCTGTTATTCAGAGCGAAGCGAAGAATCTACTGAGGGGTGTAAAAAATGAATTGAACACAGAGTCACAGAGACACAGAGGTCTTATTTTGAACACTTTAAAAAGCTCTGTGTCTCTGTGACTCTGTGTTCAATCTTTATAATAATGCGTTTTGACACACCCTCAGTAGATTCTTCGCTTCGCTCTGAATGACAGATAGTTCACCTTGTCATTATCGACGTGCTTTTAATTCCTGTCTATTTATACCAATCGGAATACATCAGATAATTGTGCGCTATCTTCTGATTCAGCTCTTTCGCCTGTTCCGGGTCCACCTTCTTGATAAACTTGGCGGGAACTCCTCCCCAGATACTTCCCGGCTCTATCACGGTATTACTCAGCACCAGCGAACCGGCGGCCACGATTGCCCCTTCTCCTACCACGGCATGGTCGAGGATAGTAGACCCCATCCCCACAAGCGCATAATCTTTAATCGTTGCCCCGTGAATAGTGACATTGTGCCCCACAGAAACATGGTCTCCTATCTCGATAGTCGATTTCTCATATAAAGTATGCAATACGCTTCCGTCCTGTATATTCACTCCATTTCCTATCCGGATGGAGTTCACATCCCCCCGCAGAACCGTACTGAACCAGATACTGCAATCGCGTCCTATCTTCACATCGCCGATAATAACCGCATTATCCGCCAAAAAAACATTCTCTCCGATTTCAGGAGTAAAACCTCTTACTGATTTTATAATTGCCATATTGTTGGTTTTTAAGTTTTTGAGTTTTTAAGTTTTTGAGTTTTTGAGTTGATGAGTTTTTAAGTTTTTGGTTGTATATGTTCAGTTCTTAAGTTTTTGAGTTGATATGTTTTCCGCATACCAACTCAAAAACTTAAAAACTCATCAACTCAAAAACTCACACCCCTTCACACGCCTTCTTCAACCATTCTTGTTCTTCATTGTTCAAGCTCGGCGACAATTCTTCATACACCTTCCGGTGATATTCGTTCAGCCATTCTATTTCTTCCGTTGTCAGCATCTCTTTGATAATGCCTTTTTTGCAGATAGGGCAGAGCGTAATAGTCTCGAATTTAAGATAATTGCCGAACATCCCTTCGCCGGCAGGTACGGTTAATACAAGATTCTCCGTGCGTATGCCATGACTTCCGGCCTTATACACTCCCGGTTCGTTGGAAGTTACCATGCCGACTTGCAGGCTTACCGGATTTTCATTCATCCGTATACTCTGAGGACCTTCGTGCACGTTCAGGAAATGTCCTACGCCATGCCCGGTTCCATGCAAGAAGTTCATGCGATGTTTCCATATCGGCATACGCGCCAGCACATCGAGCTGTGCACCCCGGGTCCCTTCCGGAAATACCGCCATTGCCAGGGCGATATGCCCTTTCAATATCAGGGTGTAATCCGTTTTTTCTTCTTCCGTCAGTTCGCCCAAGGCTATCGTACGGGTAATATCCGTAGTCCCGTCCAGGTATTGCGCACCCGAATCCAGCAGCAGGAAACCTTTGGGTTGCAACGGAATATCCGTCTCCGGCGTAGCTTCGTAATGCACGATGGCCCCGTGCTCCTTGTACCCGGCAATGGTGTCGAAACTCTCGCCCATGTACAAAGGCTGTGCTGCACGGAATTCATGCAATTTCTTGTCTACGCTGATTTCCGTCTCCCCGCCTGCCGGAACTGCTTCTTCCAGCCATTTCAGGAACTTCACCAACGCCACACCGTCGCGTTGCATCGCCGCATGGATGCCCGCAATCTCCTGCTCATTCCGAATCGCTTTGAGGAGGGTAACCGGCGAAGCGCCCTTGATAATCCGGCAATCCTTGCTGATGGCGGAATAAACCGCATAATTCGTCTTCGAAGGATTCAGCAGCAGGGTATCGGCTGACAGACTGCCCAGAAAGCCCTCGATATCTTCGTAAGCGTGGATGAAAACACCGGCTTCTCCCAAATGGGCAGAAAGTTCCTCCGTTACTTTCTGAGGATGGATGAAGAAATGCGCGTCATTCTCACCAATCAACAGGTAGCTGACAACTACCGGATTGCAATGTACGTCATTCCCCCGTATATTCAGTGTCCAGGCAATTTCGTCCAGCGCGGAAATCAATAGCGTTTCTGCTCCGGCTTTTTTCATCTCCTCCCGGATGACCGCCAGCTTTTCCCGGCAACTTTTTCCGGCATAACGGGTTTCGTAGATGAAAGCAGGGCCTTCGGGCATGGCAGGCCGATTCGTCCATATCTTGTTCATCGGGTCCCCGATGCTTTTTACGGCGATGCCCTTCTTCCCCAATTCCTCCTGCAATCGCTTCGCTTCTTCCGTGGAAAACACTTTTCCGTCGATGCCCACCACCGCACCGTTCGCCAGGCAGGTTTTTAAGAATGTGGGGATGTCCGGCGTTTCGGGCAGCATTTCTTTGTATAAATCGATGCCGCTGCCTTCCAGTTGTCGGGCGGCTTGGAGGAAATAACGCGAGTCGGTCCATAGCCCCGCCTGACTGGCGGTGACAACGACCGTGCCCGCCGAGCCGGTGAATCCGGATATCCATTCCCTTGACTGCCAGTGCGGCGCCACATATTCACTTAAGTGCGGGTCTGTGCTGGGGATGATAAAGGCATCCACCCCTTCCTGTTTCAGCAAGGCCCGGAGAGCGTCTATACGCTGATTGATTGTCTGATTCATATCTCTTATATATAAATAGGTGTATTTTTCTTCTCCAAAGTTACTTACTTTCCTTTAATATCCGGCCATCTCTCCCCATTTTGTGCACACTTTATCCGTTTCCCTGCGAAGATTAGCCCGAAGCCTGCCTGTCGCTAAGGAAAATACTGCCTGATATTTATTCTTTCCACCACGGGGCTTTTTTCTTTCCACCGTGGTGGAAAGAAAGTTTCTCCACGGTGGAAAGAAACTTCCCCCGTGGTGGAAAGATTTAAAATCAGGTGTTTTTTCGCTTAAGTTTCCCGGGAAAAAGTCTAAGGAATGGCATCGAAAGGGCTTGGCTTCGGTGTGAAATAGAGGACAGTGGGGCGGAAAAGGCCGGCGAGACGCGAATGCAGGATTGTGATTGCATCGAATTATTGTTTTTTTTTGCAGAAAGTTTTGTGAATAAAGAAACTATATGTAATTTTGCCGCTCGAATTAATCGTGAGATTTTCAAACCATTAATATTTTAAAAACAAAAAAATGATTGTAGTACCTGTAAAAGAAGGCGAAAACATTGAGAAAGCGCTGAAGAAGTTTAAAAGAAAATTTGAAAAAACTGGTATCGTTAAAGAGTTGAGAAGCAGACAGCAATTCGACAAACCGTCTGTTACTAAAAGACTTAAGAAAGAACGTGCAGTGTATGTTCAAAAACTTCAGCAAGTAGAGGATTAATAATTCGTAAATTCCTTTGAATTATTGAATTCTTTTTCATACATTCGTTGCATGATTTAAATGTAGCGATATGTTGTTGACAGATTCTTTTCTAAGTTATCTTCAGTATGAACGGAATTGTTCCGAAGGTACGGTAAAATCGTATGGGGAAGATTTACGTTTGTTTGAAGAATATGTGGAAAAGGAAGTCGGAATGCCGGTTCTCACGGAAGTGACTCCCGCGATTGTCCGTGAATGGATTGTCTCATTGATGGACGAGGGGTATGCTTCCACATCGATTAATCGAAAGTTGAGTACGCTCCGGTCGTTTTATAAATTTCTCTTGCGGAAAGGCGAGGTTGCGGTAGATCCGTTACGAAAAATAACGGGGCCTAAAAATAAGAAGCCGTTGCCGACGTTCCTGAAAGAAAGTGAAATGGACAGGTTGCTGGACGACGTCGATTTCGGTGAAGGGTTCAAGGGTTGTCGTGACCACATGATTATCGAAATGTTCTATGCCACGGGCATACGACTTTCGGAGCTGATAGGCTTGGATGATAAGGATGTGGATTTTTCCGCCGCTTTGATTAAGGTGACCGGAAAAAGGAACAAGCAACGGCTGATACCTTTCGATGAAGAATTGAGGCGTGCGATGACGGAATATGTCAACGTAAGGAATGAAGCGGTGCCGGTGCGCACGGATGCGTTTTTTGTCCGTGAGAACGGTGAGCGGCTTTCCCGAAGTATCGTGGGAACTATTGTGAAACGGAACCTGTCGAAAGTAGTGACTATAAAAAAAAGAAGTCCACACGTGCTGAGGCATACTTTTGCGACAACGATGTTGAACCACAACGCAGAACTTGGAGCGATCAAGGAGCTTCTCGGACACGAAAGTTTGGCGACTACGGAAGTTTATACGCATACTACTTTTGAGGAACTTAAAAAAGTGTATAACCAGGCTCATCCTCGAGCTTAAAGAAAAGGAGGTAAGTATGGAAGTAAGAATTCAATCGATTCACTTTGACGCATCAGAGCAATTGCAGGCTTTTATAACGAAGAAAACTGCAAAATTGGAGAGGTTTTACGACGATATAAAGAAAGTAGAGGTGTCATTAAAGGTAGTTAAACCAGAAACAGCCGAAAATAAAGAGGCTGGGGTGAAAGTATTGGTGCCCAATGGCGAATTTTATGCAAATAAGATTTGCGATACGTTTGAAGAAGCTGTCGATCTCTGTCTGGAAGCTTTGGAAAAACAGCTGGTTAAGTACAAGGAAAAACAACGGAGCAAATAATTTTCCGCTAAAATTTTGCGGGTAAAAAATAAATGCCTAAATTTGCAGCCGTTTCGCTCACACTATGAACGTTACGGTTGCATTTTTTAGCTTGCCTCTTTAGCTCAGTTGGCCAGAGCACGTGATTTGTAATCTCGGGGTCGTTGGT
>ENA-OYYE01000052-OYYE01000052.1-human-gut-metagenome-genome-assembly--contig:-NODE-52-length-73651-cov-8.518669_pt1 | contig 73651 bp, 57 predicted proteins | sample MGYA00243244_ERZ653437 | MGnify/ENA primary metagenome ERZ653437 (study PRJEB26926, sample SAMN06165130) | human gut metagenome | biome: ENVO:00009003; feature: ENVO:2100002; material: ENVO:00002003...
ATCTACACTTCTAGCTTCGTCGGCAGCGTCAGATGTGTATAAGAGACAGTTGTATGTTTTTATTAGGGAATAGTTTTTTCATATCACTCAACAACTCACCTATATTTACTGGAGCCAGTATCGGGACAGACAGACGAGAAAGTTTACGATAGTTTTCCACAAAATTCAGTAATCCTTTACTTCTTCTATGAATAGTCTGCATCCCTTGCAACATGATATTGTAATCTTTCTCATTCATACCATTTTGCACAGCACGCTCACTTAATGTTTCACTTAATGAAATAATAGGTGCAATGGAGTTCATTATTTCATGAGTAAGTACACGAATCAGCTTTTGCCATGCTTCCATTTCATTTTCCTCCAATACAGCATGGATATTCTTTAAATTAACTAACCGGAGTTCCGTACCATGTTGAGCGGAATATTCGGATACCGTAACAGCCAATTCTTGTAGAGTATCTCCTTTATGTATTCGTACTGTTTTAATTTCTCCAGGCTGTAATGACAGGATAATAGTAGGAAATTCAGAATTTAACAGAGCCAATTCCCTGACTGAATGAATACAATAGCCGCACAAATCCTGCATGGCGGCCCGGTTCATCCAATGTATATTGCACAGACTATCTACTACCAGCAAACTGCTGTCAACAGTATTCAATAATGTTTCATAATATTGATATCGCTCTTCATTCTCGGACAACCGAGTACGGAATTCAGCAACAACATTATTTATTTCTTGTGCCAATCGTTGTTCTGTACGAGTTTTGTGCTGGGTAGAAAAACTCAAAGAGAAATCTGCATAACGAATACCTTCTATCATTCGTGATATCATACGGGTCGTTTTATATTGCCACTGACAGATATAGATGATAATACTTGCCATAATCATCAGCGAAAATAACAAGCAAAAATAGAGTGAATGTTGATAAAACAGATATGCAGCTATAGCTACTACCCCCATCAGTAACATACAAGCTATCATCCGTAAAGTTTGTAAACGATTCATAAACCTAATTTTTCAAGTTTCCGATAAAGAGCGTAACGGGTAATCCCCAAATATTCCGCTGCACGACTCAAGTTTCCTTCGCTGCGCTTCATAGCACGTTCTATGGCATTGCGTTCTAATTGTTCCAAGTTCAGTATCTCATCCGTATTCACCCTCTTCTCGGGTTGTGGCTGCAACATGAAATTTGCAGGCTTTAACAATGGCGAGTCCGAAAGAATAATCGCCCGTTCTATGGCATGCTGTAATTCGCGTACATTACCCGGCCAATGGTAACGCATGAGTTTCTGCTTGGCTTCGCGGTTCAGTCCGTTTATCTCTTTCTTATATTTATGAGTATACCGTTGTAAGAAATAATCAGCCAATAAGAGCACATCCTCTCCCCTTTCCCGCAAGGGAGGAATGGCAATCTCGATCGTATTGATGCGATACAACAGATCTTGACGGAAATTGCCCTCCTCCACCAATTGTCGGATATTTACATTCGTTGCGCTTATCAACCGAACATCAATAGGAATTATATCCGTTGCTCCCAAACGTGAAATCTGCCGCTTTTCTATGGCTGTTAGCAATTTGGATTGCATAGGTAATGACAAATTCCCTATCTCATCCAAAAAAAGCGTTCCTCCTGATGCCACCTCCATACGTCCCGCTTTTGCTTTACGGGCATCTGTAAAAGCTCCTTTTTCATAGCCGAACAATTCACTTTCGAACAATGATTCTGGTATGCTCCCCAAGTCAATCGTTATAAAAGGACATTCACGACGAGGAGAAAAATAACGTAGAGAACGGGCCACCAAATCTTTACCGGTTCCATTTTCACCCAATATCAAAATATTAGCATCAGTATCCGATAATTTCCGAATAGTATCAAAAACCTCTCGCATAGGCGCTGAGTGCCCTATCATCTGAGGCATCTCTTCATCCTGCCCGCTCAATGCTACAACTTGTTCTTTCAGTTGCCTGACCTCTTTACGAGAATCACGAAGTTTGATAGCCGACGAAAGCGTAGCAAGTAGTTTTTCTTTTTCCCAAGGTTTGGGAATAAAGTCAATAGCTCCAGCCTTAATAGCCCGTACAGCTTTATCTGTATCTGCATAAGCAGTCATAAACAAGACAATAGCCTGCGGGTCTAATTTTAATATCTGTTCTAGACAATTGAACCCTTCCTGCCCGCTGATAGCATCCCGGCGGAAATTCATATCAAGCAGAATAACATCAGGTTGAAAAGTAGTCATAAAATGCTCAATACGAGTCGGTTGAGTAGTAACTTTTATTTTTTCTACGTAGGGTTCCAATAAAAGGTTTAGTGCAAAAAGCACGTCCTCATTATCATCTATAATCAATATTTTTCCTTTTGTATTCATTATTTTATCCTCATATACATTATTATACGAATAAAAGATTTTCTATCCGCTATTTTGCAAAGATATTGTTTTTTTTAGTGTGTTGTCTGTGCGAATACGCACTATTTTTGTGCGTATTCGCACAGAGACGTTTTTATTTTTTAGCCCACAAAATTCTGGTAAACAAAGAGATAAGATAATGGCACACTATTTGATTAGTCTATAATACTAATATATTAAGTTATGAAAAAAAAATCAATAATAGTTATCAGTTTATGCCTTGTAGCAAGCATAGTAATTCTATCCAGCAATAAGATCTATATGCTTTATATAGGTGACTGCCGTCAATTGTGGGAAGAAGCACAAACCCACTATGTCAATCGACAATATGAAAAAGCACGCGAGTTATTAGAAAAGATAGCTCGCATTGATACGGCCCATCATGCCCAATATCTGACAGGCGACATGTATTTAAAAGGCTTAGGAGGTGAAATTGATTATGATAAAGCTTTGAAACTTTTTCATCAATCGGCAGCGGGCGGAAACACTTATGCTGAAAACAATATAGGTTTTATGTACACATATGGTTTGGGAGTCACTAAGGATTACAGCCAAGCATTCAAATGGTTGAACAAAGCTGCCACTCAAGGAAATCCAGAAGCTCAAATTGGTATGGGGAGCCTTTATAAAAATGGTTGGGGAGTACGTAAAGATTGTTACATTGCTATGACTTGGTACCTACGTTCTGTGGCTCATGGTAATACGGACGCCATGAACAATATCGGTTATTTATATAAAAACGGACTTGGGGTTCCCAAAGACTTTGAAGAAGCTTATTTTTGGTTTAAAAAAGCAGCAGATAAGAATAATCCGATAGCTCAATATAATATAGGAAATATGTATTGTTATGGCGAGGGAATGGAAAAAGATTTTGCTAAAGGAGCCAAGTGGCTGACTAAAGCTGCTTTACAGGGGAATGCTCCTGCACAATATAACCTGGGTCGCATGTATCAGTGGGGTAAAGGCGTAGAGAAAGACTTACAACAAGCCCGGTTCTGGTTCCAAAAAGCTATAGACAACGGTCATGAAAAAGCAAAGGAAGCATTAACCAAAATAAAAAGCGACTTATCCGAAAAAGACACTGAAGACTCGTTCCTGTTTCCCTAACTATAAGACAAAAATACTAATAGGTATAAAGACATAAAAAAACGAACATGAAACTATATTGTATTATAGCACTTTCCCTTCTGCTTCGCCCGGAAACAGCCGCAGCACAACAAGAAGAATTAATGACACTGAGTTTGCAACAAGCTATTGAAATAGCACAAGAAAACTCACCGGAAGCACAAGCTGCCCGTCATACCTATCGGGCAGCTTATTGGAACTACCGTTTTTTCCGGGCGAATTATCTTCCCTCCGTCACATTAACTTCATCTCCTACCCTGAATCGGGAGATAAACAAAATTACCCAACCGGATGGAACAAACCAATTTATCCAGCAAGACCAGTTAAGCACAGACCTCAGCCTTAAAATAAATCAAAATATATGGTTCACCGGTGGCAGCTTGTTTGTAAAAAGTACCACCCAACGCATTGATGAATTTGAAGATAATCATACAGCGTATAACACCCAACCCGTAGTAATAGGTTACGAACAGCAACTTTTTGGATATAACTCTTTAAAATGGGATCGTCGTATCGAACCCCTTCGCTACCGGGAAGCCCGTAAAGCATATGCAGAAGCATTGGAACTTGTAGCCTCAGAAACCAGCACTCTTTTCTTCAACTTGGCTACTGCACAAACCAATCTTGACATAGCTACCTACAACTATGCTTCTGCTGATACTTTATACAGATATGCCGAAGGAAGATATAATATAGGAACAATAACTGAAAACGAAATGCTACAGCTGGAAATAAACAAACTGACAGAAGAAACCAATATGATGAATGCCCGTATCGAAGTAGAGGACCAAATGCAAACACTCCGTTCCTTTCTTGGCATTAATCGGGAAATAAATTTACGAGTTGTTCCGGAAGACAGTATTCCTCAATTTGAAATCTCTTTACAAAAAGCATTACAACTGGCATTCAAAAACAGTCCCGACCCTGACACTTATAAACGCAAACAATTGGAAAGCCGCAGCGCATTAGCTTCTGCAAAAGCCAATGCGGGTTTGAAAGCTGACCTGTATGTACAATTCGGGCTTTCTCAAACCGGAAATAAATTTGCAGATTCTTACCGAAACCCCATGAATCAACAATATGCCAGTATTGGTATTTCTTTACCTATCCTAGATTGGGGTCGTGGAAAAGGACGCGTCCGTGTAGCTCGTTCCAATGTAGACTTAGTAGATACACAAGCTGAACAGGGAATGAAAGATTTTGAATTGAATGTATGTAAAATGGTCCGTCAGTTCAATCTTCAAGCATACCGTGTAGCAGTAGCCGCCAAGACGGACAAGACGGCCGACCGACGCCATGATGTAGCACGTCGGCTTTATATCTTGGGAAAATCGACAATCCTGGACCTCAATGCCGCCATTACAGAAAAAGATACCGCACGGAGAAATTATATAACAGCTTTGAAAACTTATTGGAGTCTGTATTATGGTCTTAGAAGTATGACGGGATATGATTTCCTCAGAAAAGCAGAGATTTCATGTACTATACCTAAACCTTAACTACACGACAGGTATAAATGACCTTTGTATTATCGCCATGCATTAAAAAAGAAATAAAAAAATTATATCAAAAAACATAAACTAATGGATATAAAAATTGAAAAGAAACCGTGGTACATCCGCTATCGCTACTATATGATAGCTGCACTGGCCTTTATTATCTTCCTTATCTATGTGATAAGCCTTTCATTAGGTCCTCGCAAACTGCGTATCGAAACAGACAACATTCAGATAGCCGAAGTAAAAGACGACAAATTTATGGAGTATGTAGATGTGGAAGGACTGGTGCAACCCATTCTTACCATCAAAGTAAATACTCGTGAGGGCGGCAGTGTAGACCGCATTGTTGGAGAAGAAGGGAATATGATGAAACAAGGTGACACCTTGTTGATATTGACTAATCCGGATCTGATTCGTTCCATTGAAGACCAACGTGACGAGTGGGAAAAACAACGAATCACTTATAAAGAGAAAGAGATAGAAATGGAACAAAAGAGTCTGACACTGAAGCAACAAACATTACAGGCACAATATGAAATGGAACGACTGCGCAAAAGCTTCGGATTGGACAAAGAGGAATTCAAAATGGGAATTAAGAGCAAGGCTGAGCTTCAAGTATCTGAAGATGAATATAAGTATAAACTGAAAAATACGGCATTACAAATGGAAAGTCTGAAACATGATTCATCCGTAACTCTTATCCGCAAAGAACTATTGAGAAATGATCTGGAACGTGAAAGCAAAAAACTGAAACGTGCGGAAGAACGGTTGGAAGACTTGATAGTAAAAGCTCCGATTGGCGGCCAACTAAGTTTTGTGAAAGTTACTCCCGGTCAACAGGTTGCTTCGGGAGAAAGTATAGCTGAAATAAAAGTGCTGGATCAATATAAAATTCATACTTCTTTAAGTGAATATTATATTGACCGCATCACAACAGGTCTTCCGGCTACCGTAAACTATCAAGGAAAACGCTACCCGCTGAAAATTACTAAAGTAGTTCCTGAGGTAAAAGACCGCATGTTTGATGTGGACTTGGTATTTACCGGAGAAATGCCCGAGAATGTCCGTGTAGGAAAGAGCTTCCGAGTACAAATAGAATTGGGCCAACCCGAACAAGCTATAGTTATCCCACGTGGAAACTTCTACCAGTCTACTGGAGGACAATGGATTTACAAAATAAACTCATCAAAAACAAAAGCTGTAAAAGTTCCATTGAACATAGGACGCCAAAACCCGCTTCAATATGAAATCACAGAAGGTTTACAGCCTGGAGAATTTGTAGTTATCACAGGATATGATACCTTTGGTGACGCGGAAGAATTAATATTAAAATAAAACATGCAAAATGAGAACTTTAAAATATGCCTGGCGCTTCTTAATGCGTTCTAAATCATATACTATCATTAATTTGCTGGGACTAGCATTCAGTCTGGCATGCAGCATCATCCTAATACGGTATATCCATAGGGAACTGACGGTGGATGCACATAGCGTAGATCCGGAACATATCATCATTCCGTTACGGGATATGGAAGGAAACATTCATCCGGGAAGTTTGCAACAAGATTGGACGGAAGCGGATTCTGTTTATATCCTTGACCATCAAATAGTGGAGCAATGCCGTCTCATGCTACAGCAACGAGACAATGTGGTATACGAGAACAGCAACTATGCAATGAATATAGCAGCTGTAGATTCCACTTTTTTTCACTTTTTCCACTATCCGATTGTGGCTGGCGAAGCTAGTTTAGAAGCTCCCAATGACGCCATTATCACCCAACACTATGCTCGTAATATATTTGGCAAAGAAAATCCGATAGGTAAAGTATTGGAATATTATGGTAAAAATATCACTATCAAGGGGGTGATCGGAGAATTGGACTGCAAATCATTACTTCAGTTCGATATACTAGTATCATACAGATTGATAGAACGCTGGCAACGTATGGATATATCACTGATGCGTATACTCCCCGGAGTAAATCTAGACAAAATAAACAAAATCAGCAATGTGTACAGAAAAGATAAAAGAGGAAACAGAATACGTTGGAAGTTTATTGCTTGGAAAGATTTATACTGGGAAAATTCCATCGGTCACGATGACGATTACGATTCCATTATGCAATTCGGGAACCGTACGCACCTGTATATTCTTTCAGGAGTAACCATATTGCTATTATTGGTGGGTATATTGAATTTCATCAATATTTATATGGTATTTATGATGAAACGTTCTAAAGAATATGGAGTAAAAAAAGTATTCGGCTTGCAGCGTCTGCCTTTGTTTTTACAAATATGGATGGAAAATCAGTTATTAGCCTTTGCCGCACTGCTAACCGCCTGGCTGTTGATAGAAGCAACCCAAGTACCAGTCAGCCGGTTGATGAATGAACAAATTAGCAATTCGGCATTCGACTGGAAATTGTCTTTGGGATTCATCATATTATTACCTTTAGTCACTTCTATTTATCCATACATCAGATACAATTATCTCCCTCCTATTGTATCTATTCGTTCAATAACATCAAACCGTCATGCTATCACTGTACGTATGACATTCCTTTTTTTCCAATACGTTATAACCATATTACTCCTTATCTTGTCATTTTACTTTGGCAAGCAACTGCATTTCCTGCTGAATACCTCTCCCGGATATCGGACAGAAAGAATTCTTAGAGCTGAGTTGTTACACGAGAACAAAAATTATCTGCGCTCTGAAACAGAAGAAAAGCGCAATGAGCGCTTTGCCCGCCAAGACCGTATCAAGCAACTATTAAACGAGTGTCCTCACATTGAAATGTGGATGAGTTCCCATTATTCTATATTAAGGGGAAGCTCTATCTGCATGTTGTTAAATGACCAAGATACCCGTCAACCCATGCTCACCCTATTTCCTTCCCCACAATTCTTCCAACTGTATGATTTGAAAGTACTGGAAGGAGAAATCCCCCAAAAATTTGAAGGTTGGAGTGACTATAAAATGGTACTAAACAAAGCAGCAATGAAAGCCATGGGCTATGCGCAACTAGAAGATGCTTTTGTACGCAGCGAATCTCCACTTTGGATTAGTGTCAGCGAAAAAGGAGAAATGGAAGAAGGTGGAACCAAACTTATGCCTGTAGTGGCTGTAATAGACGATTATTACCCAAGCCATCTCACTGAAGGAATAAAACCGATGGCATTTGTCGTGGGGCCCAGCAGTGGCAACAGCGATTTTTTGATTGCCGTCAACCCCGATAAAGAAAAAGAAGTCATAGAATATCTGAAGAAAACAGAGAAAGAAATATATAATACCGAAGACTTCACCTATACTTGGTTGACAGATGAAGTTCACAAACTTTATGCTCAGGACCGTCAAACAGCAAATATTTATTTCGTCTTTGCCTTGATAGCAATCATCATCTCCTGTTTGGGACTATTTGGATTATCCTTATTTGATATCCGACAACGTTATCGTGAAATTGCCATCCGCAAAGTAAATGGTGCAGGGATGAAAGACCTTTACCTGCTATTATTCCGCAAATATATCAAAGTAATAGGTTGTGCATTTGTATTGGCTGTTCCACTTGCCCATTACCTCATATATATGTATACACAGGATTTTGTGCTAAAAACACCTATAGGTATAGGGATTTATTTAGCAGTTCTAGCTATCATTTCCTTTATTTCATCAAGCACAGTAATTTGGCAAATACACAAAGCTGCTCAAATTGATCCCGCAAAAATTATAAGATCAGAATAAACACACATAAAATATGAAAACACTGAAATATTCCTGGCGCTTTTTAATGCGTTCTAAATCGTATACTATCATTAATTTGCTGGGACTGGCATGCAGTCTGGCATGCAGCATCATCTTGATGCGATATATCCATAGAGAACTGACAGTGGACACACATTGCATCGACAGGGAGCATGTGTATGCCATCTGTACCAATACAGAAGGCAACCGGGGACTAAGTGGACTGAAACAATATAACTATGATACCATTTCTATTGACAATCGTTTCGTAGAAGCTATGACCACCTATATTCCATTGGAAAAGGACTATGTCATTTCCGGTACCAACCGTATTCCGGCACGTTGCCTCGTTACCGACAGTGTCTTTTTTCAGTTATTTCATTATCCTATAGTGCAAGGAAAGCTATCTTTCACAACACCTCAGTCGGCATTATTAACGGAAAAATACGCCCGCAAGATTTTCGGTAATGAAAATCCTATAGGTAAAATACTACGTTATAGTAATGGCAAAGACATTACCATAGAAGGCATTGTAGGAGAACCTGAGTGTAAAACTACAATTAACTTTGATATCATCCTCTCTTCTAAATTATCCCAACATTGGGAAAGGATGAATACGGAGCTCTATCGTTTCCTACCCGGTACAGATATAAATGCCATAAATAAGACAGGTAGTGTTCCACGGTATATAAATGATCCTGAATATGACACTCGCACACATACTTTTTCTTTAATTTCTGTGAAGGATATTTACTGGGACGGTTCTTTAACTGACCGTGAACCTGCTATGTTTCTTTCGGGAAACCGTTCTCACTTAATCATTTTGTCGGGCGTATGCCTGTTATTGCTCCTCACCGGCATCTTGAATTTTATTAATCTTTATCTGGTGGCATTATTACGTCGCGGAAAAGAATATGGATTGAAGAAAGTATTTGGCGTATGCGGCAGAACATTGTTTGCCAATATATGGATTGAAAATACATTACTAGTTCTGAGCGCCTTATTAGTATCTTGGCTTATTATTGAAATAATGTCTGCCCCTACTGAATATTTGTTCGACACTCACTTTTCTTATACGGCTTTCGACGGATGGCTTTCGGCAAGTATTTTATTATTGTTACCAGTAATAACTTCTATTTATCCATACATTAAATACAATTACACCTCCCCCATTCTTTCCATTCGCTCTATCGGTGCCCAAAGTCATTCCAAACATTTTCGTATGTTCTTTCTAGGGGCACAGTATATTATAACTTTTTTGTTAGTGGTACTTTCACTTTATTTTAATCGACAACTTGGAATGTTATTAAATACCGAGCCGGGCTTTCGTACTAAAAACATAATGAATGTAAATTTAGTATATGAATCGAAAGATTTTAGCAGCTATACTTATGAAAGTATGCAACAACGCCGCCAACGTGTCATGCAATTGGATAATGAACTTAATGCATGCCCCTTTATTGAATTGTACGAACCTAGCTATGAGAATATCCTTACTCCTACCTTTGGTACAAATTATCTGAACAATAAAGGAGAAAAGGTGTTTCTAAATATTCATTACGCCACTCCTGCATTTTTCAAATTATATGATATAAAAGTAATTGAAGGTGAGATACCCGATATAAATAAAGAAGACCGGCGCACTGTTTTTGTTGTAAACAAAGCCGCACTGAAAGCATTAGGCTATACTTCAATCAATGGCGTTGGAGTGATTGAAGAAAATCAAAAAAAGGCTAATGCTAACGCTTCTCTTCAACCTATTGTTGCAGTAGTAGAGGATTATTTTGAAGGACATTTGACATCTGGAATCAAGCCTACTATCTATCCTGTCGGAGCACGGTTCAGTGGTGATCTCTATCAGATAGCTTATACACCCGGCAAAAAGAAAGAAGTGATTGATTTCTTACGTAATTTGGAATATAAACTCTATGGAAGTGAAGACTTTGAATATACTTTTCTGGAAGATGATATCAAAGCAATGTATACACAAGACCGCCAAACAGCCACTATTTATTCTATTTTTGCAAGTATAGCTATTATTATTTCCAGTCTTGGTTTGTTAGGGATTTCTCTTTTTGACATTCGCCAACGATATCGGGAAATAGCGATTCGTAAAGTGAACGGTGCAAGTGCCAAAGACCTTTACCGACTGTTATTCCGCAAATATATAACCGTTTTAATTATAGCATTTGTCATAGCTATTCCTTTGGCTTGTTATCTGATAAATACCTATACTCAGGATTTTGCAGTAAGGACACCTGTCAGTATAGACATTTTTATCATATCATTGCTGTTGGTAATAATCATATCACTGGGCACCTTAGCATACCAAATACAAAAGGCGGCACATATTAATCCGACGCAAATCATGAAAACAGAATAATTTTATAAAACAACGGAAATATGTTAAGGCATTATATAAAAATGGCAATGCGCCACTTATTAAAATATAAGATACAAAATCTGATATCTATCGTAGGGCTATCTGTCGGGATATTATGTTTTAGTATCTGTCTTTATTGTAGCCGGTTCATCAGCGAAGTAGATTCTTGCTTTTCCAATAAGGAACGCATAGCAGACATAAATTTATGTACAACACGGGGAGATTTGTATTCTGGTATTCCGGCAACAACGATTGAAGAATTGCGTAAACTTAGATTCGATGAGGTTCAAGATTTTACCTTTACCGTTTATCCCCGAGAGCGGAGTTACAACGTAGAGATAAAAGAAGGGAAAGAATTACCATACGATCATTTGATGACAATGGAAGTAGACTCTCTTTTTAGGAAAGTATTCACTCCCCAAATACTACAGGGATCATGGGAAGTAGCCTCCAACACCCCCAATGCCATTATACTGACCCGCTCTTTAGCAAAAAAGATTTTCGGTGAGTCAGAAAATCCCATAGGCAAACGTATGATATTGACACAACGTCTTTTTACAGCACCGGATACCACTCCTCGTACTGGAGGCATAACCTATACCATTCAGGCCGTGATAGAAGATATTCCCCTGAATACCAGCCTGAGTTTTCTTGAGAAACTGGATATGCTAACTTTGAATGACAGTGAAGGAACATTGCAATTCAACGGTCGTGATAATATGACCGGAGGTTTTGGTTTTGCTCTGCTACGTCCAGGTAAAACAGCCCGAAAATTAGAAGCCCGTTTTCGCTCCATAAATATGAAGCACTACATGTATGACGAAGAAACAGCTATAACCGCCTCACCCTTTGGAGAGAAATTTTGGGATAAGTCCATCGCTCCTTATTTTGCAGGAATAACCATGATAGTAGGCCTGCTGATCTTACTGACCGGACTTCTTAATTTCTTCCATTTTCTTATGGGAACTTTCTTGAATCGTAACCGTGAATACGGGATACGCAAAGTTATGGGCAGTGGAAACCAGCGACTTTTTTACCAACTCTTTGTCCAGTCTGTCATCATTGCATTCATCGCTTTCTTGTTTACGTTCTGCTTGATTGAAATAATCAGCCCCTATTTGAATTTCAATTTATTTAATTATGTTCTTATCATTGAAAAGAACCTCTTGTTTATACAGACCACAGAGTATATGATATTCATCTTATTTTTATGTATGATATTATGCTTTATAACTGTATTGCGCATACATTACACATCTATCCAGACAGAGATTCATGGCAGTGAGATAAAACGTCATAAACATGGAATGCGAAATATACTGTTAGGTATCCAATTTTTTATATGCTGGATTTTCGTCGCATTTACCGTAGCTCTTTATATGCAAGCGGAAAAAACGGAATCTACCCTATTCAACACATTGACTGAAAAAGAAAAAGCCAATATACTAAGTTTCTCCATAGATTATATGTTTATGAAGAATGAAGAGAAACTGGCTTTAATAGAACGTATATCCAAATTTTCCGGTGTACAAGACAAATTATTGGCAGACATCAGTTATCTGAAAGGTATATCAGGTACTGGGATGCAAATGGAAAAAGGTAACCCGGAAAGCAGTTTTGAAGTAAATGTCATGAATGTTTCCACTAACTTCTTCCAATTCATGAACATACCTTTACTATCGGGACACACATTAAAAGCCAAAGAGGATTTGGTAGTAGACAAAACATGGGCGGAACGCCAGAAAAAAGATCCGTTAGGAACTATTTTATACAATTACTCGGAAAGCTATACCATTTGCGGTATATGTGGCGATTTTATCGCCAATGTATATAATCAAAGTCCTGGATTTGTATTCTTACCCAGCGACTTCAATTATTATGTAGGTCATTGCTATCTGAAATGCGAGCCGGGGAAAACGGCTGAAATAAAAAAAATGATAGAAAAAACATTGCAAGAAACACTTCCGGAAAGTATTCACCCTCAAGTCACTACATTGCAGGAGGATATATATGAAGCACAAGCAACAGAAAATAAATTGAAAGGGATTATCCTGTTCTTTTCTATCGTCAGCCTGCTCATTACCTTGTTGGGAGTTTATTCGACCATCACATTGGATACGGAACGCAGACAAAAGGAAGTAGCTATCCGGAAGGTAAATGGAGCAGGATTGAAACAGATTATTTTATTGTTTGCCCGCCTTTATATAAGACTGCTGACTGTTTCCGCAGTTATTGCATTTCCATTAATTTATATAGTCATACAAATGTGGAAAAAAGCATATATTGTATTCTTTAATGACGGTATCATATATTGGGCAGGAATTTTCATCGGAATAACATTTATTACGGCCCTCACGGTATTATTCCGTATTCTGAGAATAGCACGAATTAATCCGGCAGAAGTAATCAAGAACGAATGATAAGAAATAGATTCAACTATGATAAAACATTGTCTGAAAATAGCAATCAGGAACTTAGTAAAGTACAAAGTCCAATCGGCAGTCAGTATTCTAGGACTGGCTGTAGGATTTGTCTGTTTTTCATTATCCCTTTACTGGATACATTATGAAATGACATACGACCATTTCCGCCAGGATGCCGACCGTATCTATATGGTACGCACTAATGACGAATATACGGAAGGGAAAATTTCAACACGAGTTCCCTATTCTTTAGCCGCTTATTTGGCCCAGCACTTTCCGGATATAGCAGTTGCCGCCCCCTTTCATCTCATTTCTGAACGAATCAGCGTGAATGACAAATATCAGGATGCCGTTTTTTCATCAGCAGACAGTGCATGGATGAATCTGATGGATATCCGGATTATTAAGGGAAACCGTAACTTTATGCTCCCCAAAGATAATGCCGAAATAGCAATCACTGAAGAAGCTGCAAAAAAATGGTTAAGAACGGAAGACCCGATAGGAAAAGAGGTGAAAATGCTCAGACGTACCAAAAAAATTTGTGCCATTGTCCAAGCTGAAAACAGACATACCAATTTTCCTTTTGACTTTATAGGCAACCCAGAATTGGGAAAAACCTGGTGGTATATCACTTGGAGCATACTGATTAAGGTAAAGCCGGATACAGACATTGAAGAATTAGAATCAAAAATCAATGCCAACCTGCCTGCCGAACTGAAACAAGTGACATTGACCAGAAAAACCGGCATTGAACGGATTATACTTACTCCGCTTTCCAAACTACATTATGCAAAAGATTTCCGAGATGATAAAGAAGCTGGAATAACTTTTCAGTATATCATCTATTTTTCAATAGCCGGTATATTAATCATAACGTGTGCGTTAATCAATTATCTCACCTTATTTATTAACCGCATGAGAGTCCGTCAACGGGAAATGACACTGCGAATGATACACGGTGCCAACATCCGCTCGCTTGTTTCTCTCTTAACTGTGGAATTTTTGCTTCTGTTGGCGTGTGCAGTTACTACCGGATTTCTGCTGATAGAAATATGCTTTCCATCTTTCATAGAACTTACAGGAATTGATACAGCAAAATCCTCTTTATACGGAGAAGCCTTTCTTTTCATCGGTTTGATCTCCCTAATTATATTGACTGCCATTATCGGACTTTTATATATACTATATCATCGTTCCCTACACCTCTCTTTGCGTTACAATACCGGAAGGAGTACCGGTACACAGTTACGTAGAGGAAGTATAGTTCTTCAATTGTTTGTCTGTTTGTCTTTTATAGGATGTACCGTGTTGATAAACCAACAATTGGATTACCTGCGTCACCGCGATTTAGGATTGAAAATTAAGAATCGGGGCAGCTTCTCTGTTATGGGAGACATGGATTATACTCCTTTAATAAGAAAAATAAAAGAACTTCCCATGATAACCGAAGTTATGCAACCTGACTATTACCCCATAGTATCACAACTGACAGCTATCGGACAATTTGACAATTGGGAGGGACTGGATATTCCTATTGATACGCCAGTTCCGGTTAAGTTATTTTTAGGGAAAGAAGATTTTTTCCGTTTTTACGATATCACCTTATTAGCCGGTGAATGGCTTGATGACCTATCTACTTATGAAGACATCATTATCAATGAATCACTGGCGCGCCGAATGGGATGGAGCCCACAAGAAGCCATCGGCAAACATATTATACAATCATACATTACCTATACAATTGTCGGCGTAGTGAAGGATTGCCATTATGGAGCACCGACTTTACCCATTCCCCATACAGGCTTTCTGGTTGGAGAACAAATGGGATTAATGCAGCGTTCTGCCGGTATCTTATTCAAATATAAAGAAGGAACGTGGAATGAATGTCGTAAAGCCCTTGAACACCTTTACCAGACCGAATGTTCTCCTGAGAATATCTTGCGTCTGAACAGTGAAGAAGAAGTATATAATAATTACCTGCGTTCCGAAGAAATGCTGACCCGGCTGCTTAGTTTCGCGTCTTTAGTATGTATTCTTACCGCCATGTTCGGCATTTATTCTTTAGTAACACTTACTTGCGAACAACGTCGTAAAGAAATTGCAATACGTAAAGTAAATGGAGCCACAGTATGGAGCATTCTATTCCTGTTTTTCCGGGAATATCTAATCATGCTTTGTATTGCTGCACTGTTCGCTTTTCCAATCACATACGTCATTATCAAGCAATGGATATTAAACTATGTCCGGCAGGTCAGTATCAGTCCATTACCATTCATCCTTATTCTTATAGGGCTGGCTCTGACAGTCATAGCAGGAATCAGTTGGCGGGTATGGAAAGCAGCCAACGAGAATCCTGCAGAAGTAATCAAAAACGAATAACTTTTAAAATATAAGATTATGATCAAAACAGTAAACTTGCAGAAAATCTTCAAAACAGAAGAAGTCGAAACATGGGCATTGAACAATGTCAATCTAGAAATTAAAGCAGGCGAATTTGTAGCCATCATGGGACCATCCGGTTGTGGAAAGTCCACCCTGCTGAATATCCTCGGCCTTTTGGACAATCCTACGGGAGGCACTTACGAACTGAACGGAACAGACGTTTCCAAATTTACCGAAGCACAACGCACCAATTTACGTAAAGGAGTCATCGGATTCGTGTTCCAGAGCTTTAACCTGATTGATGAATTAAATGTATTCGAAAATATCGAATTACCCTTATTGTATATGGGAATTCCGGCGACAGAACGCAAACGTCGGGTAGAAGATGCCATGAACCGTATGGCTATTGCTCATCGAGTAAAACATTTCCCACAACAACTATCTGGCGGACAGCAACAACGTGTTGCAATAGCCCGTGCTGTAGTAGCAAATCCGAAACTGATTCTAGCAGATGAGCCTACCGGTAATCTGGATTCCAAGAACGGCAAGGAAGTAATGGAACTTTTGACCGAGCTGAATAAAGAAGGAACAACAATTGTTATGGTTACCCACTCCCAACACGATTCCGGCTATGCAGGAAGAACCATTAATTTGTTTGACGGACAGGTGGTGAATGAAATAAAAATATAAATTAATTTATCATTGAGGTGGTTTAACCACCTCAATGATAACAAAAGGATATTATAACAATGAACATCTTCTTAAACATCAAACTTATTGTCCGCAACTGGTGGCGGAACAAACTTTTTTTTCTGATTTCACTATTCAGTCTTACAGCTGGATTAGGATGCACCAATCTGCTTATGACTTTTTTTATCCATGAATATAATGTGGAAAAATATAATACCGACCGTAACCTCATTTATCTATTACGTCAAGACTCTCCAATGGAAGAAGGTATTAAAGTAGCCTACTCTACCTCAGACGCAGCCACACAGATAAAAGAAAAATATGCTGAAATTACAGATATTCTGCATGTGAACGGAATGTCTGGTAATCTTTGCAAATATAATGGAACAGATATCAAACAGTTTCTTTTTATCAGTGCCGACTCTACTTTAAATCAATTTTTCCCTTATACAACTTTAGAAGGCAGCCTGGAAGAAGTCCTCACGACCCCGGACAAAGTTGCTGTAAACAAAAGATTTGCTCACCGACTTTTCGGAAATCATTCCGGAATTGGAGAAATCCTGGAAATAATCAACGAAGAAGGACAAAGTAAAAGTTATAAAGTAGCAGCTATATTAGAAGATCGTCCACAATCTTTTCTGCATTTTGATTTGCTGACAGGACTATCCGACAAATCATGGGGAGGTCCCGTATTATTAAAACTACAACCAGGTGCATCTCCCTTAGCTTTACAGGAAAAAATTAAAAAAGACAAGATTCCAACTTTAGTACCGGATTCACAATATTATATTGATCCGATAAAAGAACTATACTTTAATACTGGAAAAGACAGTAAGCAGCAACAGTTGGCTTTCTTCCAACACTGTGACGTATTATTACTATATATCAGTCTGATTTCAGCCCTGCTTGTACTTATCATCGCTTGTTTCAACTATACAAATCTGACTCTCTCACGTATCATGCAGCAACTTAAAATGATACATATAGAGAAATTGATGGGAGCAAAATCAAAAGAAATCCGCAGTCAGTTATTTCTTGATGCAGCACTTACCGTTTTATTTGCATTCCTGTTATCATTATTGCTTATTAATGACATGCTGCCGTGGTTTAATGATCTGTTGTCTACCCACCTCTTCTTCTCTTTCTTTTTCAGCTGGCAAGTTCTACCTTTACTTTTATCCTTCATTTTCTTCATGGCTGTCATTCCCGGTCTGTATATCAGCCATAAACTCTCTCAACAGACTTTGAGCAAGTATCGGCAAACTTATACAGGAAGGAAAAAGCAACAATTTATATGGTTGCTTGTTACCATCCAGTTTATATTTTCAATCGGGTTAGTGTATGCAACCACTCTTACACAAAAACAAATGAATCTAATCAAATCCCGTGCATACCATTACGAAAATACAATAGAAATAGGAAATGGCACCCTTCCTCTGTTTCCGCTCTATCAGGAACTGAAACAAATGGATGGGATAGAGTCTATAAGTCTTTCCATGAGTTCTGTACTTTACTGTTGGCTTCGTGAGCTTCCTATCCGACAAACAGACGGTAGTATCCAACATAATTTTATAGCACACATCCCTACTGACACAGCTTTCTTCCAAACCATGCATATCCGACAAATTGCCGGAGTATCTCCCTCCCAAGCCTGTCGGGAATATACTCATCCGGCTTTTATCAATGAAAACCTTGCGCGTCTGCTGAACATAGATGTTTCCCACATAGGCCATAAACTAAATGAATTTGATGGATTCTCGGATTCATTAAGTATTATTGCAGGTATTTTCAAGAATTTCCCATTTAACTCCCTGGAAGAAGAAATCGGTGGTCAACAAATATCTATTGGAACAGAACAGGATTTAATTCAGAAAGGAACATTCATACAAATGAAACTCATTCCTGAATATTATAAAGAAACATTGGTATCTATTGAAAAATTATGGAAGGAAATGAATGGTGACAGAGGTTTCAAATATGTAGATATGCATAAAGAATTTATGTTGCGTAATAACAAAGTAATTATACTCTCCCGAATCCTTATCAGTTACTCATTTATTGCATTGGCCCTGACCTGTTTTGGCCTGTTCGGTATTTCATGGTACGCTGTACGTCATCGTACCCGTGAAATTGCAATCCGTAAAGTGCATGGTGCTTCCAATTGGGAAATAGTATGGTTACTAAACCGTTCTTTTCTATGGCAAATACTAGTAGCATACATCATCGCTATTCCGATAACGTGGTTATTAATGCAACATTGGCTGGAGCAATTTGCTTATCGAATTTCAGCCACACAATGGAATTTCCTGACTCCTATTCTTATTGTATTGGTAATTACAACCATTACGATAACAATACATAGTTATCTTAGTGCACGCACTAATCCGGTAAACAGCCTGAAAACTGAATAGCAAACGTCTATGTATATGTTCTTTTTTGCTGAAAAAGCACCAAACTTACAGAAATCACAACAAGGATTATGCCCAAAGCACTGTATGTAGTAAAGAGTTCATTGAATACAAATACCCCTACCAGGACTGCCGTAAGAGGTTCCAATGCACCCAATAAAGAAGTCAACGTCGGTCCTGCCAATTTTACAGCCTTCACCAACGTGATATTAGAGATCGCAGTTGCAGGAAGTGCCAGTCCCCCAATATAGAGCCAAGTGATTACATTGGTTTCCCAACGGACCCCCTTATCATAGAAAAGTCCTCCCAGCAAAAAGAGCAAGGCTCCCAACCCCATCACATAACAAGTTAATACCGTAGAATTAACTTCCACTGCTCTAGTTTTTCTTATACCTATTATATAACCGGCATAAGAGAAAACCGATATGCAGGCCGCTATCAATCCCACCATTCTATTTCCACCATTATATTCTATATTTCCGGAAGATAAGAAAGATGCTCCTACTAATGATAAAACGATAGCAGCGAAAGTCACAATAGACTTCTTTTCTCTAAAGAAAACGGCCATTGTTACTGCAACAGCCAGCGGATACATAAAATGGATGATAGAAGCAACACCACTTGCAATATTCTGATAAGCTATGACAAGACTGAACGAAGTAAGCGCACGCAGCAAGCTCAGTCCGAAAATTGTTTTAAAATTTTTATACCCTATATGAAAATCACATTTGGTAAGAAAAGCAAAAACAAGCAAGACAACTGTAGCAACTCCCCAACGATAAGTCAGCACTTCAAAAGAAGAATATCCAATAGCCAACAAGCTTATGGAAAAAAACGGTGCCAATCCGAAAGTCGCAGAAGACACTGCTGCATATAGAATACCTTTTATCCGATTCATGTCCTTTTCAAGTAAAACGGATACAAAGATAGACAATAATACATAATAAAAAACAGGTTGCCTTTACAAAGGCAACCTGTGATATCTTATTTTATGATTTCCAACTTCTTAAAGCACTTGGTCAGTTTATCCACAGCATAGTCAACTTGTTCCTTTGTATGAGTAGCCATCAAAGCAACACGCACCAAAGTATCTTGTGGTGCACAAGCTGGTGGAATAACAGGATTAATAAATATACCCTCGTCAAATGCCAGCTTAGTCACTTCGAATGTCTTGTCCGTATCACGAACATAAAGTGGAATGATCGGACTTTCAGTATCACCGATTTCAAAACCGGCCTGACGGAAACAATCCAAAGCATAATTTGTAATCTTCCACAAATTCTCACGACGTTCGGGCTCACTCTTAAGGATATGAAGTGCAGCACGTGCAGCAGCTGTTGCAGCAGGAGTATTACTTGCAGAGAATATATATGAGCGTGAGTTGTGACGCAACCAGTTGATTGTATCTTTATCCGCAGCAACAAAACCACCGATAGAAGCCAGTGACTTTGAGAATGTACCCATAATAACATCTACCTGATCTGTCAGTCCGAAGTGATCGCAGACTCCTCGCCCGTCACGACCGAACACACCCAAGCCATGTGCTTCATCCACCATGATACTTGCATTGTATTTGTCTTTCAAACGAACAATCTCAGGCAAGTTAGCCAAATCACCTTCCATAGAGAAAACCCCATCCACCACAATCAGTTTCACAGATTCCGGTTTACACTTCTGAAGTTCTTTCTCAAGGGCTTCCATATCATTGTGCTTGTATTTCAACTGGGTGGAGAAAGAAAGACGACGTCCGTCTACGATGGAAGCATGATCACGGTCATCGCAGATAATGTAGTCATTGCGGTCTGTCAGGCAAGATACCACACCTTCATTTACAGTAAAACCGGTAGAATAAACCAATGCATCATCTTTCCCTACGAATTCCGCCAATTCCTTTTCTAACTGAACGTGCAGATCAAGCGTACCATTCAAGAAGCGTGAACCTGCACAACCTGTACCATATTTACGGGTTGCAGCAATAGCTGCTTCGATAATCCGTTCATCGTAGGTTAACCCCATATATGAGTTGGAGCCAAACATCAGCACCTTTTTACCATCCATGATAACCTCTGTATCCTGATGGCTGTCTATCTCACGAAAATAAGGGTAAACGCCTCTTTCCATGTATAGTTGAGGCAATCTGAATTTACTTAACTTGTCTTGTAATAATCCCATATCCTATTGTATATGTAAGCCTCGTCGGCCTACTTTAAAATAATGTATATAAACTCACTAATACATTCTGTCTTCAAGGTGTTCCCGTCAAAACAGGCTGCAAAGATAGTAAATTCTACAACCGATTGTACTTTTTTTCAAAAAAATATTTAGGGACATCAAAACTTTTAGGATTTAGGGTAGTTATAAACAAAATGTATTACTTTTGCGTTTAATAAAGAGCTAAACTACCAAAGTAAAAGTATGACCACAAAAAAGAAAATTGTATTTGTCGTTAATCCTATCTCGGGGACACAGGGGAAAAGAGCCATATTAAAATGGATTGACGAACGTATAAACCGTACACTTTATGATTATACGATTGTCAAAACACAATATGCCGGCCATGCTGAAAAAATTGCGGCTGCAGCTGCCAAAGAGAAAGTAGATATAGTAGTAGCTATTGGAGGAGATGGAACTATAAACGAAATAGGACGTGCACTGATACATACGGATACAGCATTAGGTATTATACCTTGCGGGTCGGGAAACGGACTAGCGCGACATTTACAAATTCCTTTGGAGCCCAAGGCTGCTATTGACATTATAAATGAAAGTTCTGTTGCCTGTATTGATTACGGAAAAATAAACAACATACCTTTTTTCTGCACATGCGGAGTAGGTTTTGACGCATTTGTCAGCTTAAAGTTTGCTGATTCAGGCAAACGCGGACTACTAACCTATCTGGAAAATACCTTGCATGAGAGTCTGAGTTACAAACCTGAAACTTATGAAATAGAAAATGAAGAAGGAACGGTAAAATACAAAGCTTTCCTGATAGCCTGCGGCAATGCCTCCCAATATGGGAATAACGCATATATTGCTCCACAAGCCTCGTTAACCGATGGTTTGATGGATGTCACAATATTAGAGCCATTCACAGTGTTGGATGTTCCTTCTTTATCTTTTCAACTTTTCAACAAAACCATAGACCAAAACAGCCGGATCAAGACATTCCGTACTAAAAAGATTAAGATACATCGTTCAAAACCCGGAGTAATGCATTATGACGGAGATCCGATCATGGGAGGAAAGGATATTGAGGTAGAATTGATTCCACACGGACTCAACATCATTGTTTCTGATAAAAAAAAAGAGAACGAACCTTTTAGTCTCTTACAACAAATATCCGAAATATTCAGTGGTATGAAGCCTAAAGCTGAAACTTTTGCTTTCCGGCACAGCCATTTATTTGAGCTTAACAAAAGTTTATTGCGTCGTCTATCCAAAAAACAATAAAAAATATCTTTTTTCTGAACATCAGTAAAGACTCTGCCAAATAAAAACAGTTTCTTTGATGATGTTCAGAATAATCCACCCTCTACATTTTCAAATAAAATTCTTTAGTCAAGGCTATATATTCTTCACTATACACATGACGTGATAATTCGATGGTCAAATCGTCTGTAACACATTTATCCACAGAGAATTTGAAAGCAAGCAATACCCGTCTGGGTTCAGTTCCAGGTTTTGTATGAATTAAAGTCTGGTGTGAGAGATGTAATCCGTAACGAGTGGCAGCCATCAAAAAAGATTCTTTACCATCAGCAGGAATAATCACAGAAAAAACACCTTCGGAATGAAGCAAACGAGCGGCAGATTCTGCTAATTTATCAAAATCAAGAAGATCTGTATGCCGAGCGATATTACGCTGCCTTTCAGGGCATTTCAATGAATCGGTAAAATAAGGAGGATTGGAAACAATAACATCAAAGAGTGTTTCCGATGTAAAATGGCAAATATCCTGCAACTCCACTTCTATCCTATCCTGCCACGGAGATGCCGCCACATTTCCACGAGCTTGTTCCACAGCATCCGCATCTATATCAACAGCTCTTATCTGGGCATTGCACCGCTGTGCCATCATCAAAGAAATTAATCCGGTCCCAGTACCAACATCTAAAATATTACGGGCAGAAACCACATCAACCCAAGCTCCCAATAAAACTCCGTCCGTACCAACCTTCATGGCACATCTATCATGATAAACAGTAAATTGCTTAAAAGAAAAATAAGGATTTGGCATACTATATTTATTAAATTAGCTGTCAAAAATAGAAAAATCCATTTAATTACTCCAATTATTAGGAAATATTTGATTTTTAAAACTCAATTAGTTCCCATGAATTTTCCTTATTCGACAAGGAATGATTAACTTTGTCCCCGTTTTGGGCATTGGGCTCAATTTAACACAAGAGGAATAAATTATGAAGAGGAATAAGAAAGAGGATATTTTGTTGAATACTGATAACGATGACATCTCTATGTTAGCTGAAATCCAAACGGATCCGGATGAAGTAACTGCTATGGAATTTAATAAAGAAATACCTGTTATGCCTTTACGCAACATGGTAATGTTTCCATCTGTAGTAATGCCTGTAACCATTGGACGCCCCAGCACATTGAAATTGGTAAATGCTGCATACAAGAAAAAACTTCCCATAGCGGTAGTTTGTCAGATACAGGGAGACATGGATGATCCTGGTTTTAATGATGTGTACCATGTAGGAGTTATTGGGAAGATTCTCCGTGTATTCGAAATGCCAGGTGGAAATACCACAGTAATTATGCAGTCAAACGGGCCCAAAGTACATTTGGACAGTATCACAAAAACATCTCCATATTTGAAAGGAATAGTGACTCCTATTCCAGAGGCAAATGACCAACTGGAAACGGACGAATTCAAAGCATTGATTGACACCTGCAAGGATTTGACGAGCAAGTTCATAGAGGCTTCCGAGAAGATGAGCCCGGATACTGTTTTTGCAATCAAGAACTTGGACAATCCGGAAATTTTGGTAAACTTTATTTGTGCAAACTTCCCTATTCCGGTAGAAGAAAAGATAAAATTGCTAAAAGCTGGCGATTTGCAAAGCCGCCTGTATATGCTGGTCAAGATCTTAAATCGTGAAGTACAATTGGCTGATATCAAACAAAGCATTCAAATGCGTACACGCGAAGATATTGACCGTCAACAACGCGAATATTTCTTGCAGCAACAAATTAAAAACATACAGGATGAACTGGGTGCCGGACAGGAAGATGAGATAGATGAACTCCGCCAAAAAGGAAGAACCAAAAAATGGAGTTCGGAAATGGCAGAACTTTTTGAAAAAGAAGTTTCCAAATTGGAAAGGACAAATTCCCAATCACCAGATTTCAATGTACAACTTACCTATTTGCAAACCCTGTTAGGATTACCTTGGAATGTCTTTACCACTGACAACCTGAATATAAGTAATGCCGAAAAGACATTGAACAAAGACCACTACGGACTAGAGAAAGTAAAGGAGCGTATCCTTGAACATTTAGCAGTGCTGAAACTAAAAGGTGATATGAAATCACCCATCATCTGCCTTTATGGTCCTCCGGGAGTCGGTAAAACTTCTTTAGGGCGTTCCATAGCGGCATCATTGAAACGTAAATATGTACGTATGTCATTGGGTGGTGTGCATGACGAAGCCGAGATCCGTGGCCATCGTAAAACTTATATCGGTGCCATGCCGGGCCGTATCATCAAAAGTTTGATAAAAGCCGAGTCCTCTAATCCGGTTATCATTTTGGACGAAATAGACAAACTGGGCAGTGACCACCGCGGAGATCCCAGTTCCGCTATGCTGGAAGTGCTTGACCCCGAACAGAACAACACTTTCCACGATAACTATTTGGATGTAGATTACGACTTGTCTAAAGTAATGTTCATCGCTACGGCAAACAATTTGAGCACCATCCCTCCTGCTCTGCTGGACCGTATGGAGTTGATAGAGGTCAGCGGATATATCACAGAAGAAAAAGTAGAAATAGCTCGCCGGCATCTTGTCCCCAAAGAACTGGAAGCCAACGGCATTAAAAAAGAATATGTGAAGTTCTCTAAAGCTGCCTTGGAATGTATCGTAGAAAATTATACTCGTGAAAGTGGGGTACGCGAACTTGAGAAGAAGATAAACAAGGTAATGCGTAAAATAGCGTTGGAATTTGCACGTGACGGCTATGAAGTGATGCATGAAATAAAACCTGCCGATGTACGCAAATACCTAGGCACGCCAGAATATAGCCGTGACAAATATCAAGGAAATGAATACGCCGGTGTTGTCACAGGGCTGGCGTGGACAGCTGTCGGAGGTGAGATCTTGTTTGTAGAAACCAGTTTGAGCAAAGGAAAAGGCGGTAAACTGACGTTGACCGGGAACTTGGGTGATGTAATGAAAGAATCGGCTATGCTGGCTTTGGAATATCTTAAGGCACATACCAAACTGCTGAATTTACAGGAGGATATCTTTGACAATTGGAATATCCACATCCATGTACCTGAAGGAGCTATCCCCAAAGATGGTCCGTCAGCCGGTATCACCATGGTAACGTCATTGGCATCCGCCCTCACCCAGCGTAAAGTAAAAGCAAACCTGGCAATGACAGGCGAGATCACATTACGTGGAAAAGTCCTGCCCGTAGGCGGTATCAAGGAAAAGATTCTAGCCGCCAAACGTGCCGGAATCAAAGACATCATTTTATGTGAGGAAAACCGCAAGAACATTGAAGAAATTCAGCCGATGTATCTAGAAGGACTGACATTCCATTATGTCACGGATATTAAGGAAGTATTGGCTTTAGCTCTCACCAATGAAAAAGTAAACGGTGCCATTGATTTTAATATTACCAATCAAAAAACAGAAGAAAAGAAATAAATATGACTTTTGACTTACAATATACAGACCCTAAATCGAATGCCCGTGCCGGATTGATAACGACTGACCACGGGCAAATAGAAACCCCCATCTTTATGCCTGTAGGCACATTGGGAACGGTGAAGGGCGTGCATTTGCATGAGTTGAAAGAGGACATTAAAGCGCAGATAATCCTAGGAAACACTTACCACCTGTATTTGCGACCGGGACTGGATATAATAGAACGTGCCGGAGGTCTGCATAAATTCAATGGTTTTGACCGTCCTATGCTGACTGATAGTGGTGGTTTTCAGGTATTCTCTTTATCAGGTATCCGCAAAATGAGAGAAGAAGGTGTGGAATTTCGCTCACATATAGACGGTTCGAAGCACTTGTTCACTCCTGAACGGGTGATGGACATTGAACGGACTATCGGTGCAGATATCATGATGGCTTTTGACGAATGTACTCCGGGAACCGCAGATTATGAATACGCAAAAAAATCAATGCAGCTTACCCATCGTTGGCTGGACCGTTGCATAAAACATTTCAACGAAACCGATCCCAAATATGGTTATCAACAGTCATTATTTCCCATAGTGCAAGGCTGTGTTTATCCCAACTTACGCAAACAATCAGCGGAATATATTGCCTCCAAGGGAGCTGACGGAAACGCCATCGGTGGCCTAGCCGTAGGTGAGCCAACCGAGAAAATGTACGAAATGATAGAGGTTGTCAATGAAATCTTACCCAAAGACAAGCCCCGCTATCTGATGGGAGTCGGTACACCGGTAAATATACTGGAGGGTATAGAACGCGGTGTAGATATGTTTGATTGTGTAATGCCGACCCGGAACGGACGCAATGGAATGTTGTTCACTAAAAACGGCATAATGAACATGCGCAACAAGAAATGGGAGGATGATTATTCTCCTATCGAGGCCGAAGGGGCATCGTATGTAGATACCATGTACAGCCGTGCTTACTTGCGCCATCTGTTCCACGCACAAGAACTGCTGGCCATGCAAATCGCTTCTATCCACAACTTGGCATTCTATCTGTGGCTAGCAGGCGAGGCCCGTAAACACATCATTGCAGGAGATTTCTCTACGTGGAAACCAATGATGGTAAAACGCTTATCTACAAGATTATAAATTACTAGAAATGAAGAATTGGTTCAAGACAAACACAGATTCATCCCCAAAGGATAAAAAATGGTGGAAGCCGAATATCAGTTGGCTGAAACTGGATAAATGGGTGAAAAGACTGGACATATATATCATTAAGAAGTTTCTGGGAACCTACTTTTTCGCTATTGCATTGATTATCTCCATTGCAGTAGTGTTTGACGTGAACGAAAATATAGACAGGTTCATCAATAATAAAGCCCCGCTGAAAGCGATTGTATTTGATTATTACATGAACTTCATCCCTTACTTCTCCAATCTGTTCAGCCCCTTGTTTGTCTTTATCGCTGTTATCTTCTTTACTTCCAAGCTGGCAGAAAACTCGGAAATCATTGCCATGTTCTCCACCGGAATGAGTTTTAAACGAATGATGCGGCCCTATATGATTTCGGCTGCAATCATTTCCGTTGTTACTTTCGGACTGGGAGCATACGTCATACCTAAGGGAAATGTAACCCGTTTGGATTTTGAGGACCGTTATAAGAAAAAAAAGAAACAGGAATATGTGCGGAATGTGCAACTGGAAGTAGACAGCGGGGTCATTGCCTACATAGAACGTTATGAAAATTATAATAAAACGGGATACCGCTTCTCCTTAGACAAGTTTGATGACAAGAAACTAGTTGCCCACCTTACTGCCCGAAGTGTCACTTATGATACAGCATCTGTACACAAATGGACAATCAAGAACTATATGATACGTGAGATGGAAGGTATGCGTGAAAAAATCACTCGTGGTGACCGTTTGGATACGATCATTAAAATGGAGCCTCAAGATTTCCTGATTATGAAAGGGCAGCAACAAACCATGACAAGCCCTGAACTGAAAGAATATATAGACAAGCAGAAAAGACGCGGGTTCGCCAACATAAAGGAATTTGAAATTGAATATTACCAACGTATAGCCATGTCCTTTGCCGCTTTTATCTTGACAACCATTGGTGTTTCCTTATCATCCAGAAAAATGAAAGGAGGAATGGGACTGCATTTAGGAGTAGGGTTAGCACTTAGTTTTTCATACATTTTGTTCCAAACAGTGTCAGCAACCTTTGCTGTCAACGGAAACACCCCTCCTATTATAGCGGTATGGATTCCTAATATACTTTACACATTTATTGCTATCTATTTATACAGAAAAGCTCCTAAATAATTATAGGAGCTTTTCTAGTTTTTGACGCCAATCCTCGCCGTTCTCCGGTTGCATCGTAATAAAGCCCAGTTCTTTACCAATAACAATATTGGCCGCACCGTCATCTACAAATATTGTTTCAGCCGGATTCAGTTTACTATCTTTTATCATATAGTTAAAGATGCCAGGATCCGGCTTGGTGGAACCGGCTTCGTAGGAAGTGTAAATCTTATCAACATAAGCGTCCAATGGCTTTCCCGCAGAAGTAAATGCATTACTCCTCGCCCATCCCATCACATAAGGATTGGTGTTGCTCAATATATATACCTTGTACTTCTTACGAAGCTCATTCAAGTAATCCAATTTATATTGCGGCACGTCCGTAACAAATCCTTTCCACCCATTTTCCACATCTTGATAAGTCAATTCTTTCCCACAAATTTTACTCAATTCACAGCGGAAAGTTTCAGCGTCCATGTTCCCATTTTCTACTTCCTGAAAAATCCCCTGCTGATGGTATTTCCCTAATAAACTGTCCGCTTCCCTCACTCCTATCCGCTCAAACGCCTTTACAGCCTGTTCACGGTCAAAGCTAATGATAACCCCGCCGAAATCAAACACAATATTCTTAATCTGTTTCATAACCTTTTTATTTATCCGCCGTAAAGGTAAGCATTTGATTGTGAATGATAAATGATGTAAGTCAATAAAATACCATATAGCAAAAAAAACCGCAGATTCCATTGAGAATCCACGGTAATTATTTTTGTTGTATTTTTCTTCCTTTCGGAAATGTTCTCTCAATTCAAATAAGAAGAGAGTTCGGATACGGTGATATCCTTGGCAACAATAACGCCATTTTCATCTAACAAAAAGTTCTTAAAGCCTCTTTTCAAGCGATAAGTCTGATATAGATCCGATGAAACACCAGCCAATTCCACAAAACAATTAGAAGTTGATATCTGGTCTTTTTTAATGGTTTCGTTAAATATCGACTTGTATTCATCAAATGAAACGGAAACCATTTCTACATTGTCGGCCTGCGCGATGGCATGATTCAAAGTAGCATTCTGCATCCTTGACAGAGCATCATAGCTGGCCCAAAAACTTAGCAGTACATATTTACCTCTTAAATCCTTCAAGTCAATCAACTGCTTTTCGCCACAGATAGTAAATGTAGGAGCCTTGTCTCCTATGGTCAAGCCTTCTGTCGGCGTGTTTTTCCCTACAAAAGAGAATGAAATCAAGGAACTAATAATTAATACAACAAAAATCCACTTTACATTTTTAATCATGTAATTCGATCTTAGTTAATACTATCCGAGACTGCCCTTAAACAGTGATTTCCACCCGGAACATTATCTTTAGTACTGATAATCAATACCATTTAAATTAGAAATCTGCGACAAAGGTAAGGAGTTTTGAAATCAACTCCAAGATTTTTTCTCAAAAAATATGTTATATAGCATAAAATCATCCTTTTCATCGAGAAAAAAGAATGCAGAAAATATAGCTGATAAGGATTTATTTACGTACTTTTGCAATATGTAAATAGCAACCACAAAGTATGAATAATAATACTGAACTTATTTTAATCAGAATTACCGGTCTTGATCGGCCGGGATTAACCGCTTCCATTACGGAGATTTTGTCAAAGTATGATGTTACCATTTTGGATATTGGCCAGGCCGATATTCATAGCACCCTGTCATTAGGCATTTTATTCAAAAGCCAGGAAAAAGATTCAGGTAATATCATGAAAGAGTTGCTATTTAAAGCTTCCGCATTAGGCATCAATATCCGTTTCTATCCCGTTACTGTGGAAGAATATGAGGAATGGGTAAATATGCAAGGCAAGAACCGGTACATCCTGACTTTACTGGGACGCAAGCTGACAGCCAAACAAATCGCAGCAGTCACAGGAATATTAGCGGAACAAGGTTTAAATATTGATGCTATCAAACGTCTTACAGGGCGTATTCCATTGGATGAGCGGAAAGCGAATGTACGGGCTTGTATCGAATTCTCCGTCCGTGGCACCCCCCACCAACGGGAAGAAATGCAACAGGCGTTAATGAAACTGAGCAGTGACCTGGAAATGGACTTTTCTTTCCAACTGGACAATATGTACCGACGTATGCGACGCTTGATTTGTTTCGATATGGATTCCACATTGATACAGACAGAGTGTATAGATGAATTAGCCGAACGCGCCGGTGTGGGTGACCAAGTACGAGAAATCACAGAACGAGCTATGCGTGGAGAAATTGATTTCATAGAAAGCTTCACAGAACGGGTGGCTTTGCTGAAAGGACTGGATGAAAGCGTAATGAAAGAAATCGCAGAAAACCTTCCCATCACCGAAGGTGTGGAACGTCTAATGTTCGTGTTGAAAAGATATGGTTACAAAATAGCCATCCTATCCGGTGGATTCACCTATTTTGGTAATTATCTGAAAGATAAATTCGGCATAGATTACGTATATGCCAATGAACTGGAAATAGTAAATGGCAAATTAACCGGAAGATATCTGGGAGATGTAGTTGACGGAAAACGTAAAGCCGAACTGCTGAAACTGATCGCTCAAGTAGAACGTGTGGACATAGCACAAACTATTGCTGTAGGAGATGGAGCGAATGACTTACCCATGTTGTCCGAAGCCGGCCTGGGTATAGCATTCCATGCAAAACCCAAAGTAGTGGCTAACGCACAACAGTCCATTAATACGATCGGATTGGACGGCGTCCTCTATTTCCTAGGTTTCAAGGACTCTTACCTGGAAGAACGCGGCAAACTCTAAAGAAAGAAGTAACTATATATATGAAATTTTCAGAACTAAATTTAGAAGAAGGGGTGCTTCAGGCATTAGATGCCATGAGATTTGAAGAATGCACTCCTGTACAAGAACATACCATACCGGTCATTCTTGAAGGAAAAGATTTGATCGGAGTGGCACAGACCGGAACCGGCAAGACTGCCGCATACCTTTTGCCCGTTCTTAATCAATTAAGCAAAGGCGGATATCCGGAAGATGCCATCAATTGTGTGATCATGTCACCCACACGCGAATTAGCGCAACAGATAGACCAGCAAATGGAAGGTTTCTCTTATTTTCTACCGGCATCCAGCGTAGCTGTTTACGGAGGAAACGATGGTGTGCGCTTCGAGCAAGAAAAGAAAGGTTTAACTTTGGGGGCCGATGTAGTCATTGCTACTCCGGGACGTCTGATAAGTCATCTCAGCCTAGGTTACGTAGACTTGTCTAAAGTTTCTTTCTTTATTCTTGATGAAGCGGACCGTATGCTGGATATGGGATTCTCGGATGACATTATGCAAATAGTGAAATATCTGCCGAAAGAACGTCAGACCATCATGTTCTCGGCCACTATGCCGGCTAAAATACAACAATTGGCAAAAACGATCTTAAACAATCCGGTAGAAATAAAATTAGCGGTCTCAAAACCTGCGGAAAAGATTATCCAAACGGCTTATATCTGTTATGAACGCCAGAAATTGGGAATTATTCAATCCCTGTTCCAGGATCAAACACCTGAACGGGTCATTATCTTTGCCTCTTCCAAATTGAAAGTAAAGGAGGTGACACAAGCATTCAAGCGGATGAAACTGAACGTAGGTGAAATGCATTCAGACTTGGAGCAGTCCCAGCGGGAACAGATTATGCGTGAATTCAAAAGTGGCAGAATCAATATCCTGATTGCTACCGATATTGTTTCGCGAGGAATAGACATTGACGATATTCGTTTGGTAATCAACTACGATGTACCACATGACAGCGAGGATTATGTACACCGCATCGGCCGTACAGCTCGTGCCAACCATGATGGTTGCGCCATTACTTTTGTCAGTGAGAAAGAGCAGACCCAATTCAAAGCTATTGAAAATTTCTTGGGTAGGAATATCTATAAAATCCCGGTTCCCGAGGAATTGGGAGAAGCGCCCGAATACAACCCGCGAAGTGGCGCCGGTCGTAGCAATCACAAAGGTGGCAGTTCCAGAAAACAAGGCAATTATAAGGGGAAAAAGAACGGTACGCCCGGTGCCAATAATAGAAGAAACACCCCAAAAGAATAGACGGAAGAGATGATATCTAAAAATCATTGGAGGAAGACGGACTTGTTTTCCTCCAATTTTATTTTATGAAGAAAGTCACTTCATGGCTCTCTGCAAAATAGATGCGGGGCAATCACAAACATCCATTATATGTATTGCTTGTAGGATATATAATCTTTCACCTGTAACATTACTAACCTTACAACCCACACATTAGTAACGTATGAGGTGACACGTTACTAACCTTCCGGTATGCACGTTACTAACCTTTCAAACGTCTTGTTCCTTTCAGAAAAGAACAAGGTCTTTAAAAAAAAGAACAAGACGTTTTCATTGAAAGAACAAGAGCTTTTTAAAATTTGACCTGTTGTTTTTTCCATAACGGCATCTACATGCCGAAACACCTTATTTTTCCTTCAGATCTTTCAGCTATTCCGCAAACGCCCTGCCCATCGGCATTCCGACTGAAGGATATGCATTGTGAAATGTTTCAGCCGAAAAATATCCTTCAGGAAAACCGATTCCCCAAGAATCGGAAGAACCACCAATCCGCCTGAAGGATTCCAATCTCCAGCTGAAGAATTCCCGAGCCCAATCCTTCAGCCGGAATACCGACAGGCAGGGCATTTGCGAGCAGACTGAAGCTTTTGAAGGATTTTTCGGGGTATTCTCTATAGAGCATGATAGCGACCAAATAGTAATCGCTAAACGAAAAAATGACATAGCCACGACTACCTTACCAACTCGAATGCAAGTCCTCCATCCTTGCCAGCAGTGATATTGACCATATAACAAGATGCGCCGTCAGGTACGCATACCGTGGCCTGATAATGATACCCTTTAGAATCGACGCCCATAAAATCCATATCCGACAATATAGCCCATTGCAAGAAATCATCCGGAACCACCCCCTTGAACATCTGCTTGGTGATATCTTTGGCATAAAGACTCTTCCTGCCTTCATACACGCAAATGTGTATGATATTGTCATAATATACATTATCCACCCCAAGTCCTTCCTCCGAAACTCCCGGACGCATTACTTTAATCTTTGACGGGTTAATGTACACATATCCGCGATAACGGACATTATCGTATGTCACCACCGAATCTTTCTTAATAACTTCGTTATAAACAGGGATTTCCCGAGTATGGATAAATGCCAGAGAATCATTCTCTGTATCAGACTTATGCAGACGTATCACATCTCCCACAGCCGAATGAAACCAAAAAATATGCTCCTCCTGCTTCTCAATCTTATAACCATTAGTCCGTGCACCATACGTAATCAACGAATCGCCTATAATTTTAAAAGCAACGGGAGCTGTAGCGGCATCTGCATAAAACAGGGTGTCGCCTTTCACCCTCAGTAATGCCGTTTCCGTATTATCGTCCAACCATATACCTTCCAACAAAGATTTTGCCTCCTTGTTCTCTTCCAGGGCGGATGCTTTTTGTTGCGGAGTTCCACAAGAAGACAGCGCAACAGCCAACATTATTATCGAAAAACGTTTGTACATGGTTATTCTCTCTATTTTATTTATCGACCGATGCAATGATAAACAAACCCCATTTCCTGTAGTTCGTCACCATCATAAATATTTCGTCCGTCAAGCACTACAGGCTGTTTCATCGCCTTCTTGATTACTCCCCAGGTAGGAAGACGGAACTCTTTCCACTCGGTTACCAGAATCAACGCATCCGCATCAAGAGCCGCATCATACATATCGTGCGCATAATAAACCGACTCTCCTATCCGGCGGCGGGACTCATCCATAGCAGCAGGATCGTATGCGCGGACATTGCAACCCGACTGTTTCAATTTCTCAATAAGTACCAAAGCCGGAGCCTCACGCATATCGTCCGTACCGGGCTTGAATGCAAGTCCCCACAAAGCCACTGTTTTGCCTTTCAAATCTCCATTGAATACCTTTACCAGTTTCTCGAACAAAATGCCTTTCTGATTCTCGTTCACATCTTCCACCGCTTTCAACACCTGCATGGAATAACCATTCTGCTCGGCAGTCTTAATCAACGCCTTCACATCTTTCGGGAAACAAGAGCCACCATAACCGCATCCCGGATACAAGAACTTACGCCCGATACGACTGTCGGAACCTATTCCGTCACGTACCATATTTACATCAGCTCCCACCAGTTCGCACAAGTTGGCAATATCGTTCATAAAGCTGATACGGGTGGCCAACATGGAGTTTGCCGCATATTTAGTCATCTCGGCAGAAGGAATATCCATGAAAATAACACGGAAGTTAACCAGCATGAAAGGTTTATAGAGCTTGGTCATCAGTTTTTTAGCCCTTTCCGACTCTACGCCCACTACTACACGGTCCGGACTCATAAAGTCGTCGATAGCATTACCTTCTTTCAAAAATTCCGGATTAGAAGCCACATCGAAATCTATCGACTCCCCTCTTTTCTCCAATTCCTCTCGGATGACCGCTTTTACTTTTCGTGCCGTACCCACAGGCACCGTACTCTTGGTCACGACCAAGGTATATTTCTTCATATTAGCACCAATCGTCTTGGCAACTTCAAGCACATAACGCAAATCGGCACTTCCGTCTTCATCAGGAGGAGTGCCCACTGCACTGAACACAATATCCACATTGTCCAGACAACTCTCTAAAGAAGTGGTGAAATGAAGACGTCCAGCCTTTACATTACGCAAGACCATATCTTCCAATCCCGGTTCATAAATAGGAATAATACCCTGTTGCAGATTAGCAATCTTATCCGCATTTACATCTACACAAGTTACGTCTACGCCAGTTTCGGCAAAACATGTTCCGGTAACAAGTCCTACATACCCGGTCCCTACAATCGCTATATTCATTTTATTTAATTCGTTAGTCTAACTTTTTCGCTGCAAAATTACAATAAATTATGAGTGAGTTGTTATTTTCTTCCATAAAAGTTGCGCTGAAACGGAATAAAAATGCTAATTTTGCGATATGATTGAATTGGCTAGACATATAGAAATTCTGTTACTGGAAAATGACTGTGTGATTATTCCAGACTTTGGCGGTTTTATAGCGCACTATCAACCGGCACGGTATATCAAGGAGGAAAATCTTTATCTTCCCCCTGTACGTACTATTGGTTTCAATCCCCAATTGACTATAAACGATGGTTTATTAGCTCAATCGTATATGCAAGCTCATCACACCGATTTTCCTGATGCCACACGCATGATAGAAGAAGAAGTAGCCGGATTGAAAGAACAACTATACCAAAACGGATGTGCAGAAATGCATGGTATAGGGGTCTTACATTATAATATTCATAGCACATACGAGTTTCATCCCAATGAGGACGGTGCATTATCACCTACCTTATACGGACTTAGTTCGTTTTCTATCACCAGATTAGAATATCTTACTTCAACAACGTCTGCAACAACCAGAGAATTACTTCCCCAACAAGAAAAAAGAAAGAGAACAGTACGTTTCAAACGTCAGTGGATAGGAAATGCAGTAGCTGTGGCAATAGCTGTAGTCTTATTTTTCTTCTTGTCTGTTCCGGTAGAGAACACATATGTGGACAAAGGTAATTATGCTTCTTTAGGTACGGATGGTCTGTTTGACGCCATTCGTTCCCAATCTTTGGCAACGACCTTGATAACCGTTCCTTCCAGACCGCAGCAACCCAAGAAGACGAATATCAAAAATAATCAAAACACGTTGAAACCTGTAACTGTAAAAGTAGAAAAGGTAGGAAAAGCACAAGAAGCAGTACCCAAGAATGCTGTTGCAGCAAATTTGAACAGTACAGAACAGCCAGTTGCCAAGCCTGTCGCTGTAAGTAAACCTGCCCTTGAGAAGAAAGAAACAGCAACACCTTCGAGCAGTAAAAAAAATAATTATTATATCATCGTATCCAGTTTACCGACAGCCAATGACGCGCAGCAAGTACTTAATGAGTACAAGCAAAAAGGATATAAGGATGTAACAATCATAGAAGGTAACGGACGTTATCGCCTGTCTTTGTGCAACTTTGCAGATAAAGCCGCTGCTTATAAGAAATTAAATGAACTGAAACAAAATGATGCATTCAAGAATGCATGGATATTGAGTTCTAAATAAACAAGATTATTTTTTATGAAAAGAGTTTTGTGTCCCAAATGTGACAACTATATAACTTTTGATGAAACCAAATATACAGAAGGCCAGTCGTTGGTCTTTGTATGTGACCATTGTAAAAAACAATTCAGCATCCGTATCGGAAAGTCCAAACTGAAAGCAACCCGTAAAGAAGAAATATTGGACGAACAAGCCAATAAAGAGGATTTTGGAAGTATCGTAGTAGTAGAAAATGTATTCGGATACAAACAAGTATTACCCCTGATGGAAGGTGACAACCTGATAGGACGCAGAAGCAAAGGCACTGAAGTGGATATTCCCATCGAAACATCAGATCCGAGCATGGACAGACGGCATTGTATCATTAATGTGAAACGCAACAAACAAGGGGAAATCATTTATACCCTGCGTGATAATGACAGCATTACAGGAACATTTCTGATGAACGAGATCTTGGGGAACAAGGACCGGATACGAATCGAGGAAGGCGCTATCATCACATTAGGTGCGACTACGCTGATTCTGCGTGCCACCGAGAAGTAGAACAATGAAACGTATTATCTTAATCACAGGAGGCCAACGTTCGGGAAAAAGTTCATACGCGGAGAAATTGGCATTAAGCTTATCACCCACTCCCGTTTATATAGCTACTTCCCGTATTTGGGATGAAGAATTCCGCCAACGCGTTATCAAACATCAAGAAAGACGCGGATCGGAATGGACGAATATAGAAGAAGAAAAAGAACTAAGCCGCCATCAAGTAAAGGATAATGTAGTATTGATTGATTGTGTCACCTTATGGTGTACCAACTTTTTCTTTGATTTGGATGCGGATGTAGAGGCTGCATTACAGGCAGTCAAACAGGAGTTTGATAATTTTATCCGGCAAGATGCCACTTTTATTTTCGTAACCAATGAAATAGGTTCCGGAGCAGTATCCGAAAACGCCATTCAACGCCGCTTTACAGATTTACAGGGCTGGATGAATCAATATATAGCTTCAAAAGCAGACCAAGTATATTTGATGGTATCGGGAATTCCTGTTCCTATAAAATAATAAATACAATGAAAAACTTTCATATTGAGTATCCCGATGAAAGCTTTCGGGAGGCATTGATAGACAAAATCAACAATTTGACAAAGCCCAAAGGTTCATTGGGTGTTCTGGAAGATCTTGCATTGCAAATCGGATTAATCCAACAAACCCTCTCCCCTACATTAAGCCATCCGCACAACGTACTTTTTGCAGCCGATCATGGTATAGTAGAAGAAGGGGTAAGCAAGTCTCCCAAAGAAATCACTTGGCAACAACTAAGTAATTTTTTGCATGGAGGTGCCGGAGTTAATTTTTTATGCCGCCAACATGGTTTTAAGCTTGTATTAGTAGACTCAGGGGTCGATTACGATCTTCCTTACGAGAAAGGCATTATCAACTGTAGCGTAGGACGTGGCACGCACAGTTTTCTAAAAGGCCCCGCTATGAGTATGGAAGAAATGGAATTATGCCTGGAACGTGGAGCAAAGATAACGGATATGATTCATGCAGACGGTTGCAATGTGGTCAGCTTTGGCGAAATGGGTATTGGTAATACCTCCCCTTCTTCTATCTGGATGCATTTGCTGACAGGAATCTCATTAGAGCAATGTGTGGGTGCAGGAAGCGGACTGGATTCAGAAGGCATCCGTCATAAATATAATGTATTGAAACAATCGGTTAACCATTATACCGGTAACGGTTCCGTAAAAGATATCATCGCTTGGTTCGGAGGATATGAAATGGTTATGGCAATAGGCGGCATGCTCCGGGCAGCAGAATTAAGAATGATTATTCTAGTGGACGGCTTCATCATGACCAATTGCATTCTAGCCGCCTCAAAACTTCATCCGGAAGTTCTCTCGTATGCCATATTCGGACATCAGGGAGATGAAATCGGTCATAAACTAGTATTGGATGCCATGAAAGTGCGCCCTTTATTAAATTTAGGTCTCCGCTTGGGAGAAGGAACAGGAGCGATATGCGCTTATCCTATCGTCGTTTCCTCTGTAAACATGATAAATGAGATGGACAATTTCGCCCATGCCGCCATCACTAAATATTTTTAACCATGAAACTGCTTGCCTCCCTCATTTTTTTCACACGCCTTCCGTTTTGGAAAATAGCTAATGTACCACCTGTTTACTTTAAACGAGTAGTGGATTACTGGCCCTTTGTAGGATGGCTGACAGGAGGTATCATGGCAGGCACTCTATGGATCACTGCAGAATTTCTACCTGTACAGATAGCTGTGCTCATGGCGCTGGCCGCCCGGTTACTAGCAACGGGTGCTTTACACGAAGATGGATTGGCAGACTTCTGCGACGGCTTCGGGGGCGGTACATCACGTGACAAGATTCTGTCTATCATGAAGGATTCACATATCGGCACATACGGAGTGCTCGGATTATTATTCTATTATGGATTGATGTGGAATATACTCACCACACTTTCTGTACCCTTGGCATGTGCGGCCATACTAAGCGGAGATGCCTGGAGCAAGTTTTGTGCCGCACAAATCATCAACACGCTTCCATACGCCCGTAAAGAAGAAGAATCGAAAGCGAAGGTCATATATGACCGTATGAGTCCAGGTATTTTATTATCCGCTTTTATGGCCGGAACCCTGCCTATGCTTTTATTACTGGATAAAGGATACTGGTGGGCAGCCATCGCTCCTGCTATGATGTTCATCCTTTTAATGTCACTCATGCGCAGACGCCTGCAAGGATATACCGGTGATTGTTGCGGAGCGACTTTCCTATTATGTGAGTTTTCTTTTTATCTAACTATAAACTTAATCTATACAAACCTATGGTAATATACTTAATGCGTCATACTGCTGTTGATGTTCCGCAAGGTGTTTGTTACGGACAGACGGATGTACCCTTAAAGCCGACTTTTGAAACGGAGGCAACTCAAACGGCAGCCAATTTACAAGGTCTATCTTTTGATAAAGTTTATACCAGTCCGTTAACCCGTTGTGTACGCCTGGCTACCTTTTGCGGCTACCCGGATGCAGAACGGGACGACCGCTTGAAAGAACTAAACTTCGGAGATTGGGAAATGCATCGGTTCGATGAAATTGCCGACGCTAACTTGGAAAGATGGTATGCAGATTATCTGCATGTAAAAGCGACCAATGGAGAATCTTTTGAAGATCAATACCGGCGTGTTGCCGGTTTTCTAGACGAGCTTCGCCAAAAACCGTATGAACAAGTCGCGATCTTTGCTCATGGCGGCATTTTACTGAACGCACAAATTTATGCAGGTATCATTAAACCCGAAGAGGCATTTAGCGCACTCACTCCTTATGGAGGAATTGTCAAGATAAAATTATCGTGATGCAAGAACATATCGCTTATTTATTTGTTCTATTTATAAAGACAAATAAATATGCTTACTCATTTCCTAGATTTATTAGCTGTTGTTATAAGTGTGACAAGCCTTTTGATTGTCACATACGGAGCGTTGATAGGTATTATTTCTTTTTTGAAGAATGAAATACGACGCTTTACCGGAGGGTATTCCATTACCAATATACGAAAACTAAGAGCCACATTCGGAACTTATTTGCTTCTTGGCTTAGAATTCCTAATAGCTTCGGATATTTTGAAAACAGTATTGGAACCAACCTTGAATGAATTAGCCCTATTGGGAGGTATTGTTGTTTTAAGAACCATCCTGTCCGTGTTCCTCAATAAAGAAATAAAAGAATTGGAAAGTGAAGAAAAATAAAAAAGAGCGGCAAACGGGACTCGAACCCGCGACCCTCAGCTTGGGAAGCTGATGCTCTACCAACTGAGCTACTTCCGCGAAAAGTTTCCATGTCTTGAAAACGGCAGCAAAGATAATGAAAACTTTCAGAAACAAACAAGAGATATCGGAATTATTTCTTGCTTTTTTATAGCATTCCTTGTCACTGCGATAGAAATCATGTACATTTGCTACCTGTAAACTTAAGATAATCAATGGGACGAATTATACTAATTACCGGTGGAGCCCGTTCGGGAAAAAGTAGCTATGCGGAGAAATTAGCGCTTAGACTCTCTCCTAACCCGGTCTATCTTGCCACGGCTCGTATCTGGGATGAAGAGTTTCGCAAACGGGTGATAAGACATCAGGAAATACGGGGACCGGAATGGACGAATATAGAGGAGGAAAAAATATTGAGCCGCCATTCGCTGTCGGGTCGAACGATATTAATAGACTGCGTAACACTCTGGTGCACAAACTATTTCTACGACTTGGACGCAGATACGGACCGGGCTCTGACTGACATTAAAGCGGAATTCGACCGCTTTACCGCACAGGACGCTACTTTTATCTTTGTCACCAACGAAATAGGAATGGGCGGTACCTCGGTAAATGAAATCCAACGTAAGTTTACGGACATGCAGGGATGGATGAACCAATACATTGCCAGCCGGGCAGATGAAGTTATCCTGATGGTTTCGGGAATACCAGTGAAAATAAAGAATGCACGATAATAACAAAATCCATAAGATGAAAGCATTTCATATCACTCCTCCTGACGATGCTATCCGCCAGACATTGACGGACAAAATCAATAACCTTACCAAACCCAAAGGCTCGCTGGGAAGACTGGAAGAACTGGCACTGCAAATCGGACTTATCCAGCAAACCTTGTCGCCCGAATTGAAACATCCGCAGAATATCATTTTTGCCGCAGACCACGGTATCGTAGAGGAAGGTGTCAGCCTCTCGCCTAAGGAGATTACCTGGCAACAAATCAGCAACTTTCTGCATGGAGGTGCGGGGGTGAATTTCTTGTGCCGTCAGCATGGCTTTACCCTGAAAATCGTAGATGCGGGCGTGGATTATGACCTGCCCTATGAAAAAGGCATTATCGACCGGAAGATTCGCCGGGGTACACGGAACTACCTGCACGAAGCCGCAATGACAGCGGAGGAAATGGAACTTTGCCTGGAACACGGCGCTGAAATAGTAAGAGGTTGCCATGAAGAAGGCAGCAATGTGCTGAGTTTCGGAGAAATGGGCATCGGCAACACTTCTTCTTCTTCCATCTGGATGAGTTGCTTCACCGGCATCCCTTTACAGCAATGTGTGGGTGCGGGAAGCGGGCTGGATAATGCGGGAGTGCTTCATAAATATAAAATCCTGAAACAGTCGCTGGACAATTACCGGGGAGACGGTTCTCCGCGCGATATTATCCGGTATTTCGGAGGATTTGAAATGGTGATGGCTGTAGGAGCCATGCTTCAGGCTGCCGAACTGAAAATGATTATCCTGGTGGACGGATTCATTATGACCAACTGTATGCTCGCTGCCAGCAAACTATATACGGAAGTAAAGCACTATGCCGTTTACGGCCATTGCGGAAATGAAGCCGGTCATAAACCGGTGCTTGATGCATTGGGAGCTAAACCGCTATTAAACTTAGGATTAAGACTGGGAGAAGGCACGGGGGCAATCTGCGCCTATCCCATTGTAGACTCTGCCGTACGGATGATGAATGAAATGGATAATTTCGCCCACGCTTCCATTACTAAATATTTTTAATTAGAGGAACGGGGTGGAACAATGAATATATTGGCTGCATTTATATTTCTGACCCGGCTGCCTTTCTGGAAAATCAGGGAAGTACCGGCGGAGTGTTTTAAACATGTTGTGCCTTACTGGCCGTTGGTGGGATGGTTGACGGGCGGCATCATGGCGGGTGTGTTAGGATTGGGAGGACAAATTCTTCCGGTGTCCGTCGCCTGGCTGATTGCTATTGTTGCCCGGTTGCTCGTCACCGGCTGTCTGCACGAAGACGGACTGGCGGATTTCTTCGACGGATTCGGAGGAGGAACAACGCGGGAAAGGACGCTTGCCATCATGAAGGATTCCCACATCGGGAGTTACGGGACTATCGGACTTATTTGCTACTTTTTATTGTTATGGCAAATGCATGTTGTCCCTTTGCATACGTTGTGTGTGCTGGCGTTCTGCGGTGATTGCTGGTCGAAACTCTGTGCCTCGCAACTTGTCAACCTCCTGCCCTACGCGCGAAAAGAAGAAGAAAGCAAGGCAAAAGTGGTATATAACCGCATGAGCCGCATAGAACTGTCGGTTGGATTCCTTTGCGGGACATTGCCTTTCGTACTGCTGTTGCCCATCGGGTTGTGGCCTGCTCTGCTGTTCCCGATAGTAACTCTCTCTTGTATGTACCGGGTGATGAAGAAACGGCTGCAAGGATATACGGGCGATTGCTGCGGCGCTACGTTTTTGCTCTGCGAATTATCGTTCTATTTGGGCAGTTTGATTTTAATAATGATAAATAAGTAATTGACAGATATAGATTATGGAAGTTATACTCATCCGCCATACATCCGTGGATGTTCCTCCCGGCGTATGCTATGGACAGACGGACGTGGCGTTGAACCCCACCTTTGAGCAGGAAGCCGCCGTTACGGCGGAAAACCTGAAAAAGTATATGCCTTTCGACCACGTATACACCAGTCCCCTCACCCGTTGCGTGCGGCTTGCCACTTATTGCGGCTATCCGGATGCCGAACGGGATGCACGCATCATGGAAATAAACTTCGGGGAATGGGAGATGAAATCGTTTGACCAAATACATGATCCACGGCTGCAACAATGGTTTGCCGACTATATGAATGTGCCCGCCACCGGCGGAGAATCGTTTGCGATGCAATACCGGCGCGTCAGCAACTTCCTGGATGAACTCAAGACGAAACCTTATCGACGGGTGGCTATCTTTGCACATGGCGGGGTGTTGCTCTGCGCACAAATCTATGCGGGAGTCATCAAGGCCGACGAAGCTTTCAATGCGCTGACACCGTTCGGCGGTATCATTCAGATTGAACTGTAAACGGAATCGTGAATGACAGGACGGCAGGCGCGTTATCCGTTCCGTGTTCGATATGGTACGTCCCGCCGAAATGCCGGACGAAGTGCGTATTGATTTCATGGCGGATGAGCCGTGTCTTATTCTCAAAACTCTCGATTGCCAAAGGAGAATTGATGATGTCGAACCGGAGCATAGACTTATCCGCACTCCGCTCGACGGATACAGTGACAGGAAGGTATTCGGTAGCGTTGTCCATCGGCGTCAGCAGGCTGCTGAGCAACATTTCAAACCATTGCGGGTCGGTGCATACCATCTGGCTTTCCACTTCGGTTTGCAAGGTAATCTGCAAAGATTCGTTCTTCTGACGCAAGGTATGCAGGATGCGACGGCAAAGTTCCATCACTTCACAATCCTGCGGTTTATATTGAATCTTGCCCGACTCCAGGCGGGAGAGTTCCAGAATGCTGTTGATATAAAGCAGCAGGCTTTCGGCATTCGACTGGATAATCCGGCTGTATTCCTGTTTGGTTTCCGCACTGAATCCGTTGGTCGATTCGGTCAGCAACTCGGCAAATCCGACTACCGCATTGAGCCGTGTACGCACGTCGTGGCTTATTTCCGATTTCAGACGTTCTTTAGTCGCATTCTCCGCTTCGGCCTCACGGGCTGCTTCCGCCGCCATTCTCTCGGTAGCGGCAATCTTTCCGGAAAGATAGCGGGTATAGAAATAGAACAAGAGAATCAAAAGCACAAGAATGAGCAGGAAAGTGATTCCCTGTTTATAGTTACGGTCTTGTATCTTTTGTTTCTCCACCAGAAGCTCGTTGATGTGATATATCTCTTTCACCTGCGCCAACTGGTCGGTGGAAAAGGCGTTGTTTAATGAATCCTCTTTATGAATCAGGTAACGTCTCGTCTCGATGGCTCCGTCTATATCGCCTTTCTTGTATTGCGTACTCGCCTTGTAGGTAATCAAGGTTCCGAAAGTAGAGACATAATTGTTCAAGACGTTGGGGGTTACCTCGTCTATCAAGGCAATGCTCTCATCGTATTGCCGAGTGTTGCTATAATATTGAAGCTGTATGAGCTGCACATTGAGCCAGAAGACAGGGTCGACATGCGGGCCGAGTAGCTTTTTCACTTTCCGGATATGTTCCAGCGCCACATCATAGTTTTCCCGATTCATGAAGTGCAGGATGTATTTCAATTCGCAATCGACCTCGAAATTCGCCCAGTTCTTCCTTGTCTGGGGCTCACGGGTAATCGCAGCCTGCAACAAACTGTCCATTTCGTTTAGATAAGGAAGTTTCTGGGCACTTCGTCCGCTGTTGCCGTAAATCTGGGCGATGCGTGAAAGCACGTCCACCTTCAAACTCGTTTTCGTTCCGGGCTGGAAGTTATCGTATGCCTGCAACAGGACTTTGAGCGCTTCCTCATATCGCTTGGATACCGAGTAGGCACACGCCAGACTGTTGAAAGCGGCAATCTTCCCGTTGTTGCTTTTGTACTTATCCGCCTCGTCCAGTGTTTCTTTCGCCACATACACCGCCTTCTCGATCTGTCTTTTCGATGCCAATGCCCGGCTGATTGCCGCTTTCTGTTCCAGGTAATAATCGTACGTACCCACCCGGGGAGCATACTCTTTCAGAATATCGACCCAATAGGAAATACTGTCCGGGTCGTGCTTCTTGTCATAAACCCCTGCCAAATAATAGGCGCCGAGATTTTCGGAATACACATCTTTCCGGCGAAGCGCTTCTTCATAAAGGCTCGTAGAGAAAGCTTTGTTGTAGGGCGGATACTGATGGAGGTAGGCCATTTCCCGCAGATAAGACAATTTCCCGGCAGCGGACGTAAGCGCCTCTGCCACCTTCAGGATGCTGTCCTGATAGTGACCCGGCTCATTTTCCGCGGCTTGCAGCGAAAGCAGCCGGCAGAAAGCCAAAATGTACCATATGCATATCAGACGTTTCATGGGGCGGCTTTTTCAGGAGGTTCGGGAGTGTACTTCAAAGGATGCGTAAAGCAGAAACGGGCGCCTTCCGTATATTGGCTGTCCACCCATATTTCTCCGTGCATGTTCTGCACTATCAAGCGGCAGATGGATAATCCCAATCCGCTGCCCTGCGCATAATCGTTCAGTTTCTCAAAACGTTCGAAGACGAGTTTCTGCTTGTCCAGGGGAATACCGCAACCGGTATCGGTCACTGTAAACAGGGCTGTCTGCTCATCGGTCATCTTCAGGTTCAGTACGATGGAGCCTTGTTCGGTGAACTTCGCGGCGTTCACCAGCAGGTTAATCAACACCTGGCGCAGACGCGAATCGTCCGCATCCGCCCAAAGTTCGGTAAGTTCGGTCTCAAAGCGCATCTCCACCTGGAGCGGGCGGGATGCAATCACCGTCTCGATGGTTTCACGGCAGATTTTCACAATGTTATGAGAACGGATATTGAAAGTGATACGGTCGCTTTCAAAGTCGGACAAGTCTAGGATATCATTGATCAGTTTCAGCAACTGAAACGAGTTGACTTTTATTATTTCACAAAACTCCTGCGGGGAAGTGTCTTCAAAGGTGTCTTCTCCGGAAGTCAATATCTCCGAGAAGCCCACAATGGCATTCAACGGCGTCCGCACCTCATGGCTCATATTCGACAAAAACATGTTTTTACGCTGGATGGCCTGCTCCGCCTTGCGTTTCATCATTTCGCGGTGATGCTTGGAACGTTTTAAGCGGAATATCTTTTTCCAACCCAGGAACAGGAATAATAAGAGAACGATGCCGCATACCGTACAGCCTATGAGATAGAACCGCATGGATACGATACGTTCGCGCTCGTTCTCGTATGCCAGGCGGTCGGCCTGAAAACGGGCGGTCAGTTGATTGATTTCCTGGGGATAGTTCTTCTCGAAGGACTTATTAATATAGGTATATAATTTCCCATATTGGAAGTAGGCTTCTTCCTTAAGCCCCATTTTCAGTAATAAATCCGCTTTTTCCTGCAAGCATTCACGGTACAGCAGGCTGTTGTTTTGGGCATAATCCGTTTGCATGAACAGGTTGTAGCCGTCCAAGGCTTTCTCATAATCGCCGCAGGCTGTGCGGTAGCGGGCGTTTGCAAGCATCAGATATTGCTGCATATCCGGAGCTTCGGTCAAATCCAGCGCTTCTATCCGGTCCAGGTATTGGCGGGCGGCTTCCACTTCTCCACAAACCAGTTGATAGTAGACATTGCACAGATAGCAGTTTGTCAGTTCGGAGACAGTAAGCAGCTTCGCGGAATAATAGTTCAGGCGCGTCAGGTAGTGCGACGCTTTCCGTTTGTTTCCGATCCGGAGGTGATATTGCACCAGTTCCGCTAACAGCATCCGCACATGAACATCTTCTTCTTTGTGTTTGTCGAAATAAGATAAGGCTTGTTCGTAGGCGGTATCGGCCTCCTCCATTCTTCCTGTATACGTGTACACCTCTCCCACCGCATTGTGGGAAAGCGCCAGACCGAATTCGTCGGACAAGGCTCTTGCCTTGGAGTACATCCGGTCGCCCAAAGCAATCGCCATGCGGATTTTTCCGCGGACAATATATGACTTGATGAGGATTCTCTCCAATTGGAAAAGGGTACGGTGCTGGCTGGATGCATCGAGTTCCTGCAAAAGGGAATCGATATGCAGCGAATCACATTCTTCTTTCGTCAGGTAATCCATCCCGCTGCTGTGATAGAATGCGGAAATTACAGAGTCGGCCTTGTCTGTTGCCGATGTAGCCCACAGGCTTTCGGCACATATAAAAAGACAAATCAAACTTATGTATTTCGGCAGCATTCTCATTGATGTGTTTTGTTAACTGCAAAGATATTTATTATCTTCCGAACAACCAAGTATTAGTTAAAATAACAACGATTATCATCATCCATTCCACGCGGCGGTTTATGAGTATCGCTTTTTGCATGTCGGCCGCAGATAGCAAGCGGTTGTTGGAACCGATATAGGGCTTGCTGATTTCTTCTCCGAAATAGTTGTGAGAACCACCAAAACGGCAATCCAGGATTCCGGCAAGTGCCGCTTCGGGATAACCGGAGTTGGGGCTGGCATGTTGGTTGCCATATTTGCCGACAAAGAGCAGGAGGGATATTCTGCCCGAAGCCAGTACCATCAGCAATGCCGTCAGCCGAGCGGGAATAAAATTGGCGGCGTCGTCCAGCCGGGCGGCGAAACAACCGAAACAGCGGTAGCGCTCGGTTTTATAGCCAATCATCGAATCGAGCGTATTCACCATTTTATAAGCCAGCATTCCCGGAACACCCAATAACAGATACCAGAATAGCGGGGCGATGACGCCATCGCTTAAATTCTCCGCAAGGGTTTCCAATGCCGCCGTCCTGACCTCCTGAGCCGAAAGAGCGGATGTATCCCGCCCTACGATACGGGCAACCTGCTTTCGGCCTTCCCCGACCGAACGGTCGGTTGCCCTGAAAACGTCGCGTACTTCACGGACCAAAGTCGTACCGGCAAGAGAATAGAATATCAGCATGATTTGCAATGCCAGCAGCAACCCGTGAGAGTAATCCGCCGCCCAGCGAAGCAAAAACAAAACGGATAAAAAGACCGATACAACAAGTACCAGCGCCATGACGGCTCCCTTCAGGAAACGTGCTTTTCCCCTGTTCAGGCGATGTTCGCCAAAAGCTATCATCTTGCCGAAAGCGACTATGGGATGGGGTAACCAGGAAGGGTCACCCAGCCATTGGTCGAGCAGCCATGCCGTGAGCAACGGAAGATTCAGGTTGAATGCGATGCCTAAGAGTATAAGGAAGTCTTCCATATTCTATCTTCTGATTATATAGTCCCCAGCCACTCGCCCACTGCCGCTACCAGCCGGTCATTCTCTTCGGGGGATTGCGTGGCGATACGGAAGAAGCGGTTATCCAGTCCTTCGAAGTTGGAAGCGTCGCGAATCAGGATGCCATGTTCGTTAGCCAGATAATCTTTCAGGGCTGCCGCCTTGCCTACCCGAAGCCGAACCAACATAAAATGCGTTTCGGTAGGCCAGACTTCCAATCCGCCCAGCCCTTCGAGAGCCGAACGCAAACGGGCTGTTTCCCGCAGGTAGGCAGGGACATCCAACGAATCGGGCATATCCTGTTCCAGCAAATACATGCCGGTTTCGATTGCCAACTGATTGACGGACCACGGCATCCGGTTGAATCGCAATCGGGACATCAAATCGGAATGTCCCGTCACGTACCCTAAACGCAGCCCGGGAAGGGCATATCGCTTTGTCATGGAATGAAGGAGCAGCACATTGGGATACAAAGCGGCTTCTTTCGCCGAGAATAGCGGATGCAGGGTGAAATATTCATAAGATTGGTCTATCACAAAGCAAACTTGCGGATTATGCTCTATCAATCCGGCCAGATATTCTTTTCCGAGCACCGTGCCGGTCGGATTATTGGGATTGCAGAGCCAAAGTAGTTGGATATCGTCGGGCAACCGGTAGTCGTTCTTCTTTTCCGGTAGCTGATAGAGTGAGGTTATCCGATGCCCGTGCATACGACAGGCATCGGCATATTCACTAAAGGTCGGTTGCACAACCGCCGAACGAATTCCCCTGAAAGTCTGCGCTATCAGATAGATGGCTTCCGTTGCGCCGTTCGTTACACAGACGGCGTCGGACGGTATGCCGAAACCGGAAGCCATTCGGACTTCAAGCGTAAACGGCACAGGTTCGGGATAATGTCCGATTTCGTCTATCCGGTTGCACAGGTGGGCTTTCAGCAGGGAAAGGTCCACTTTGCCGTATACATTGGAACTGAAGTCCGCTGTAATCCGGCGGTTATATTTATAGGAGTCGTCTCCGTGTCCTTCAATCATGGTCTTTTGTCAGTATTTGGTAAATAAGCGGAAGATTGATGTTCCGGCGCACATGGTCCGCCAACTTATCGTATTGTTCTTCTTTGAATCGGCGGTAGTCGAACGCACTTCCCGCTTCGGTCAACCTGTCGGAGAAAGGTTCGAGCAGGAAGTCTATAAAGGCGGGATTGTCAAGTATGCCGTGTATATAAGTACCCATGCAGGTACGGTCTACGAAATAGCCGTCGCTTTGTCCGCTTTCCATTAGATTGAGCGGCGAGGCGGAAACACCCTCCACAGGGACGGTAGCCCCCATGTGGATTTCGTATCCTTCCATCCATGGGGAACTTTCCGTTGCCGGATGTACGTTTTCAGCTAAACGGAAGCGCACCTGCCTCGTCACTTTCTCGCCTGTCAAACGGGTGGTGACGGGTAAGAGTCCCAGACCGGGAAGGCGGTCGATGTCTCCTTCCACATGATCGGTATCGAGCACCTCCTGCCCCATAAGCTGATAGCCTCCGCAGATGCCCAGAACGGTAGTTCCCTCGCGATGCGCCTTTATAATTGCCTGCGCCACACCGTTGCGGCGGAGCTCGTACAAATCAGAAAGGGTACACTTGCTGCCGGGCAACAGGATGATATCCGCCTTAGCCAATTCATCCGTATTATTCGTATAGAACAGATGGACGCGCGGGTCACGTTCCAACGCGTTGAAATCAGTAAAATTGCTGAGATGGCGCAACAACACTACCGCAACATTCACCTTTCCCTGCATGGCTTGCACGGATTTCGCGTTCAGGGCCAATGAATCTTCTTCCTCGATATAGATATCCTTATAATAAGGTATGACGCCCACGACCGGTATTCCGCAAAGTTCTTCCAGCATTTGGATGCCCGACTGGAAAAGGCGGATATCGCCACGGAACTTATTGATGAGAATACCCTTGATACGCTCCCGTTCCTGCGGACGCAGCAACAGCAACGAACCGTAGACACTTGCAAAGACGCCTCCACGGTCGATGTCCGCCACCAGAATCACATCTGCTCCGGCATGTAACGCCATCGGCAGATTGACAATATCGACATCACGCAAATTAATTTCGGAGATGCTGCCGGCACCCTCCAGAACGATGGGATTATACCTGGCTGCAAGCCGGTCGTAAGCGGAGCAGACTTCCCGGCGCAATTCTTCACGCCCTTCTTTCCGGAAATAGCTGTACGCGTCACGGTTTCCGACAGGACGTCCGTTCAGAACGACTTGGGAGGTCTGGTCGGACTGGGGTTTCAACAGGATGGGATTCATATCCGTATGGCAAGGAACACCGGCGGCCTCGGCCTGTACCGCTTGCGCGCGTCCTATCTCCAGCCCTTCGGGGGTGGCATAGGAGTTGAGCGCCATATTCTGGGCTTTGAAGGGAGCCGGGCAATATCCGTCTTGCCTGAAAATGCGGCAAAAGGCGGCGGCTATGATACTTTTGCCAACATCGCTACCGGTTCCGGCAAACATAATGGGATGAAGTTTCTTCATGGGATATATACTTCATTTTTTTAGCGGTTGCAAACTTAGCGAAAAATATCGGGGTGAACAATTTTCAACCCTGCTTGTTACAAACGCCAGTAGAACCTAACCAACGACACTTGTATGAAAAGAAAAATATTGGTTGCCGCATCGCTTGCAGTAATTCTTTCATCGCAACTACCCCTGAAAGCACAGGAAATCCCCTATCAGCTTACCTTCGGCGATGCCTTACGACACATGCAGCAAGGAAACCGTAGCCTGAAAATAGCGGAGAAGGAAATAGAAACGGCCCGTGCGGAACGGGACAAGATGAATGCCTTGTGGTATCCGAGCCTGCAAGGTATGGGAACGTATGTTCATCTCTCCGAGAAAATAGAAGTCAGGCAATCCCTCTCGCAACTGACGAATCCCGCCAAAGACTTTATCCACAGCATCCTGCCGGACGACCAAATCATCAGCGGGTTTCTGGACCAGATAGGCAGCCATACGCTGGCATTTCCTCTCACTCCGCGTAACCTGACCTCCGTAGGGCTGGCTGCCGAATGGATTGTCTTCTCCGGCGGAAAGCGTATCCGTGCCGGTAAAATAGGAAACATGATGGTGGACATCGCCCGCGAAAGTCACGGACAGACCGATGCCGCCCAACGCATCCTGTTGGTGGAGAGTTATTTCGGCCTGCGTCTGGCAAAAGAAGTGGTACGGGTGCGGGAAGAAACCTATAACAGCCTGAAACGTCATTATGAGAATGCCCTGAAACTGGAAGCGGTGGGCATGATTGACAAAGCCGGACGGCTCTTTGCCCAGGTAAATATGGATGAAGCGCAACGCGAACTGGAAGCGTCGCAAAAAGACGTGTCCGTGATGCAAAACGCCTTGTGCACCTTGCTGAACCTGAAAGATACATGCAACCTGTCGCCCACTTCCCCACTCTTTATCAATGCCACCCTGCCGGCGAAAGAAGAATTCGTGCAGACCATGCAGGTGGAAAACTATATGGTCAATCAACTGCAACTGCAATCGTGCATTGCCCGGCAACAGCTTCGGATAGAACAAAGCGGTTACCTGCCCGACGTGGCGCTATTCGGCAAGCAGACGCTGTATGCGCACGGCATTCAGAGCAACCTTGTACCCCGCACCATCGTCGGCGTGGGCTTTACGTGGAACTTATTCGACGGCCTTGCCCGCGAGAAGCGTATCCGCCAAGCCAAAATCGCCCAACAGTCCCTTGCCTTGGGACAGGAAAAGGCGAAAGACGACCTGGGGGTGGGAATCGACAAGCTCTACACCCAACTGCAAAAGGCGCAGGACAATGTCCGTGCCCTGAACACCACCATCGAATTAAGCGAGGAACTCGTGCGCATCCGCAAGAAGTCATTCACCGAAGGCATGGCCACCAGTACCGAAGTGGTTGATGCCGAAACCATGCTGGCAACGGTACGGGTAGCCCGACTGGCCGCCTATTACGAATATGACGTGGCGCTTATCAATTTGCTGGCGCTTTGCGGTACGCCCGAACAGTTCGAGAACTATTTCCAATACGAATTATCCATTAATCACTAATTACCCTATATAATGAAAATCAATAATAAGACCATCAGCATCGCATTCATCATCATTCTGGCTCTAACCATCATCATTTCACTCGTAGGCATGATGTTTATGGGCAGGCAGCCTATGATACTGCAAGGGCAAGTGGAAGCCACCGAAATACGCATCAGCGGAAAGTTGCCCGGACGGGTGGACCGGTTACTCGTAGAAGAAGGCGATTGGGTGCGTGCCGGCGATACGCTGGTGATTATCAACAGTCCCATCGTCGAAGCCAAGTACCGGCAGGTGAATGCCATGGAACAGATAGCGCAGGAGCAGAACAAAAAGATTGACGGCGGTACGCGAAGCCAGATCACAGCCACCGCCCTGCAAGTATGGAACAAGACCAAAAGCGACCTGGCGCTGGCGAAGACCACCTACCAGCGCATCCTTACGCTCTACAAAGACAGCGTCGTCACCTCGCAACGCAAGGACGAAGTGGAAGCGATGTACAAAGCCGCACAGGCAGCCGAACGAGCCGCTTACGAGCAATACCAATTAGCGGTGGACGGCGCGCAGAGCGAAGACCGGGCTTCCGCCCGCAGCCTGGTGGATGCAGCCCGCAGTACGGTAGACGAAGTATCCGCCCTGCTGGTAGACTCCCGCCTGACTGCTCCCGAAGACGGACAAATAGCCAATATCTTTCCGAAGCGCGGCGAGCTGGTGGCTCCGGGAACGCCTATCATGAGTCTTGTGGTGATGAACGATGTGCACGTGGTGCTGAATATCCGTGAAGACTTGATGCCGCAATTCAGAATGGGAGGAGTCTTCCGGGGAGATGTACCGGCCCTCGACCTGATGAATGTGGAGTTCCGTATCTACTACATCAGTCCGTTGGGCAGTTTCGCCACCTGGAAGTCGACCAAGCAGGCGGGAAGCTACGATATGCAGACGTTTGAGATACACGCGCGGCCGACCCAAATCGTGGAAGGACTGCGGCCGGGAATGTCGGTGCTGATAAGAGATACGGGATATCGCGCCGCACACTCCAAACTATAATTCCATCGACATGTCCTCTTTGTATAACATATCCCTCCGCGAATGGCAGCGCATGACCTCACGCCGTCTTTACCTCGGCGTGTGCGTCATCCTGCCCCTGTTTTGCCTGTTCTTCATGTGCACCATCTTCGGCAACGGACAAATGGAGAATATCCCTATCGGCATTGTCGACCAGGACAACACCGCTACTTCACGCAATATCGCCCGGCGCATCTCTGCCGTACCCACTTTCCGCGTTACGGAACATTTCATCGATGAAGCCGCAGCGCGCCGGGCATTGCAGCAGAAGAAGATTTACGGATACCTCTCCATCCCGCCCCAATTCGAACAAAAGGCTGTCATGGGAACGGATGCCACACTGTCTTATTACTACCATTATGCGCTGCTTTCCGTGGGAGGCGAATTGATGGCGGCCTTTGAGAATTCCCTCGCTCCCGTCGCCCTCTCGCCTATCCTGGTGCGGGCAGAAGCGCTCGGGGCAGAACCGGAACAGATGCAGACTTTCCTTCTCCCCATCGAAGCCGATACCCATCCGCTCTACAATCCCGACATGGATTACTCGATCTACCTGAGCCAGCCTTTCTTTTATGTCTTTTTCCAGATACTCATTCTGCTTATCACCGTGTACGCGATTGGCAGCGAGTTTAAGTTCGGTACGTTCCATGAGTGGTTACTTTTAAGTGTACCCCACGGAAAAGCCCCGAACGACCTGCATAACGTCCGGGTCTTTACGGCTGTGGTAGGAAAGCTGCTGCCCTACACCCTAATTTTTTCCATTATCGGCATCTTGGCGAACTATGTCTTGTTCGGACCATTACACATTCCTTCTAAGGGCAGCTTGTTGTGGATGAATATAGTAACCGTCATTTTTATTATTGCCACCCAATCCTTGGCGGTCATTTTGTTTTCCGCAAACCCGAAGATATCCTACACCATCAGTGCCGTTTCGATGATAGGTTCGCTGGGAGCTACGTTGTCGGGAGTTACTTTTCCGGTCACGGCGATGTATAAACCGGTGTATCTGGCTTCTTTCCTTTTTCCCGTACGCCATTTCACCGAAGCGGCACAGGCGATGATTTACTTCGATTCGGGGTTTGCCTATTTCTGGCAATCGTTGGTGGTCTTGCTTATTTTCCCTCTCTTAGCATTATTGGCTTTGCCGTTGCTGAAATGGTGGGTGTCCGGACATCTGAAAGAAGACCCGCTTCCCGATTCTCCCTCCATCCGAGAGAACATCCCGGTGGCGGACGTCATCCATCACGAATGGCGGGCCATCGCTACCAATCCCGCCATCCTACTGGTGCTTACGGGAGGTATCTTCCTTTACGGACTGCTATATAACTTTATGTATGCTCCCAACCTCGTGCGGAAATCGCCCGTAGCGGTAGTGGACCTTTCCCATTCCGCCCTTAGCCGGGAATTTTCACGCTTGCTGAATGCTACTCCGCAGACAGCAGTCTATGCCCAGACTCCCAACATACTGGAAGCCCGCGAATGGATGAAAAAAGGAGAAGTGGACGGTATTCTTTATTTGCCTTCCGATTTCGATACGCGCGTGGCAAGGGGCGAGACTTCGGTCTTCCTGCTCTATGCCACTACCGATGCTTTCCTGAATTACAAGAACCTGCAAGAATCCAGTTCCCGCGTCATGCTTGCCATGAACGATGCGCATCGGCAGGAGGGAATCGTGTTCCTGCCGCCCCAAGGCCTGCTGGCTGTCGCTTCTTCGGCTCCAATCAATGTATCGGGAATCGCCTTGTATAACTATACCGAAGGATATGGTTCCTACTTGATTCCTGCCGTGCTGATTGTCATCATCTTCCAGACAATGCTTATGGTAATCGCCATGCTGACGGGAGAAGAAGCGGAGGCAAGAAGGAAAGGAATTTATTTGATGCGTGCGGTTTCCGTACAGCGTGCCCTACGCATCGTGTCGGGCCGAACCTTTGTGTACGTCATGCTCTACGTCGTTTTTTCCCTGTTCCTGATAGGTTTTCTGCCGCATATATTCAGTATTCCGCACATCGGAAACAGTTGGGATATCGTGGTGCTGATGATACCTTTCTTAATAGGGACGGCATTTTTTGCCCTGGCCGTCTCACGCTGGTTCACCGATTCCGAAGCTCCTCTGCTGATGATAGCCTTTTTCTCGGTAGGTTACATCTTCCTGTCGGGAGTTTCCTATCCGTTGGAACTGATGCCTTGGTATTGGCGGGCTGTGCACTACCTGTTTCCGGTAACGCCGGCTGTGTTGGGTTTTGTGAAACTCAATTCGATGGGGGCAAGTCTGGCGGACATCTGGCCGCAGATGCTCACCTTATGGATACAAGTAGTTGTTTACGGGATGTTAGCGGTACTAACCACCTTGAAAGTATATAAGAGAGGTGAGGCAGGTGCATAAAAAAAGGCTATCTATCCCAGACAGCCAATCTTTTTGTTAACCTTAAATCTAATACTATGAAAAACACAGTACAAAGGTACGGACTTTTCGAAAACCTCCAAATTTCTTGCACGTAACAGCCCGATTTATAACATGGTTTAATAGGTATATTCGGTTGTTAACAAAATGATGCCTGAAATTTAAGAAAAAGTTACTATCTTCATCCCCGAAATAGAAGGAGAAAGTGTTAGGAAGCAGAGGGAGTTATAGGAGTTAGCAGGAGTTAAAGGAGTTAGAGCTCAATACTTCTGCTTATGATTAACAAAACTATCGAGCTTTAACTCCTCCCAACTCCTATAACTCCTTTAACTCCTAAATAATAACTTAATAACCATACAGCCTTATGATTCATACCATATTGGATACAGACCTTTACAAGTTTACAACTTCCTATGCATATATCAAGTTGTTTCCTTATGCCGTAGGAACTTTTAGTTTCAAAGACCGGGATGAAACGGCCTATACGGATGAATTCTTGCGAGAGCTCAAGGAAGCCGTCGCCGGTTTGGAGCAAGTCCGCCTCACGGACGAAGAATTGGAATACATGACCCGGCATTGCCGCTTCTTGCCCAGGGTGTATTTCGAATGGCTCTCTTCTTTCCGCTTCCGGCCGGATAAAATCGAGATAATCTTGGATGAAGAACGTCATTTGAGTATCGAAATCACCGACTTCTTATATAAGGCTACCCTGTACGAAGTGCCTTTGCTTGCCATCGTTTCGGAAATCAAGAACCGCGTTCTGGGCTATACCGCTAATCCCGAAGATATGATTACCAGACTTTCCGGAAAAATAGAATTATCCAACGAGCACCGTCTTTCCTTTTCGGAGTTCGGTACGCGCCGGCGATTCTCCTACGACGTGCAGGACAAGGTCATCGCCTATCTGAAACAAGCTTCCCGCTACTGCACGGGAACATCCAATTGCCATTTTGCCATGAAGTACGACATGAAGATGATGGGAACGCATCCGCATGAATGGTTCATGTTCCATGGTGCGCAGTTCGGTTACAAACATGCCAACTACATGGCTTTGGAGAACTGGGTGAATGTATACGACGGCGATTTGGGCATTGCCTTGTCCGATACCTATACGTCCGATGTCTTCCTGACTAACCTGAGCCGTAAGCAAGCCAAACTGTTTGACGGTGTGCGTTGTGATTCGGGCGACGAATTCCGGTTCACCGACAAGTTAGTGGCGCGTTACCGGGATTTGGGAGTAGACCCCACGACCAAGACCATCATCTTCAGCAATGCACTGGACTTCGACAAAGCGCTCCGGATACAGGAGTATTGTCGTGGAAAGATACGCTGCGCCTTCGGCATCGGTACGAACCTCACCAACGATACGGGCCATAAACCCTCGAACATTGTCATGAAGCTGACCCGTTGCAAAATGACCGTCAACCAGGAATGGCGTGAGTGTGTGAAGCTCTCCGACGATGCCGGAAAGCATATCGGAAGCGAAGAAGAAGTGCGTGCTTGCCTCTATGATTTGAGAAAAGACCGTTAAGATAAACGTATCTCGGGCAAAAACCTTATCTTAGCTGCCGAATTAAACAAACTGCTATGATTACTGAAGAACTTATAAAACTCTACATCGCACATACCGGACACAACCCCGAATCCATCGAGGAGTTACCTTCTTCCGGTTCCAACCGCCGTTATTTCCGTTTAATTGGCGACCCCACCCTGATAGGCGTAAGCGGTGAGTCTGTCGAAGAAAACCGCGCGTTCCTTTATATGGCCGAACATTTCCGCGAGAAAGGCTTGCCCGTTCCGCAAGTAGTCATCCGCTCGGAGGATGATGTGTTCTACCTGCAAGAAGACCTGGGCGATACGCTCCTTTTCAATGCCATCGAGAAAGGACGCAAAACCAGTGTTTTCGACGAAGAAGAAAAACAATTGCTGCGCAAGACCATCCGCCTGCTTCCCGCCATACAGTTTGCGGGTGCCGATGGCATGGACTTTTCCTACTGCTATCCGCAAGCGGAATTCAACACCCGCAGCATCCTTTGGGACTTAAACTACTTTAAATACTGCTTCCTGAAGGCAACCGGCATGGACTTTCAGGAAGACCGACTGGAAGATGATTTTCAGAAGATGGCGGACGTTTTGCTTCGCAGCAGTTCGGCGACCTTTATGTACCGCGACTTCCAGAGCCGCAATGTCATGATAAAGGATGGCGAGCCGTGGCTTATCGACTTCCAGGGCGGACGTAAAGGCCCGGTCTATTATGACGTGGCTTCCTTCTTATGGCAGGCGAAAGCCAATTATCCCGACAGCCTGCGTCGGGAACTGCTGAAAGAATACATCGATGCCCTGCGCAAGTACCAGCCCGTGGACGAAGCCTATTTTTACGCGCAGCTCCGCCACTTCGTCCTTTTCCGCACCATGCAGGTACTGGGCGCATACGGTTTCCGCGGCTATTTCGAAAAGAAACCGCATTTCATCCAGAGCGTGCCTTTTGCCATCGAAAACCTCCGGCAGTTGTTGCAGGAGCCTTATCCGGAATATCCCTATCTTTGCAAGGTGCTTAGGGAGCTTACCGAGTTGAAGCAATTCACCGACGACCTGAAGAAGCGCCGCCTGGTGGTGAAAGTGACCAGCTTTGCCTATAAGAAAGGAATTCCCGAAGACCCCACAGGCAATGGAGGCGGGTTTGTTTTCGACTGCCGCGCCGTCAATAACCCCGGTAAATACGAGCGTTATAAGCCCTTCACCGGATTGGACGAACCCGTTATTCGCTTTCTGGAAGAAGACGGAGAGATAACCGTATTCCTGGAACATGTTTACGCACTGGTAGACGCATCCGTGAAGCGCTATATGGAACGGGGATTCACCAACCTTTCCATTTGCTTCGGTTGCACGGGCGGACAGCATCGTTCGGTGTACTCCGCACAGCATCTGGCGGAACATCTGAACCGGAAGTTCGGCGTGCAAGTCAACCTGATGCATCGGGAACAAAACATAGAGCAAATGTTTAAATCGAAACAATAACCCCGGATTACTTAGATTAATGAAAGCGATGATATTTGCCGCCGGACTCGGTACACGCCTGCGTCCGCTGACGGATAATATGCCCAAAGCCCTGGTACCCGTCGCCGGAAAGCCTATGCTGGAACGTGTCATCCTGCGTCTGAAAGATGCCGGATTCGATGACATCACCATCAACATCCACCACTTCGGCGAACAGATTATAGAATTTCTCCGCGCCCATCATGACTTCGGAGTGAACATCCACATCAGCGACGAACGCGACCTGCTGCTCGATACCGGTGGCGGCATCCGAAAAGCACGGCCTTTCTTAGACGGAGACGAACCGATCCTGGTACATAATGCGGATATACTTTCGGATATTGACCTCGCCGCCTTTTACCGTCACCACCTGGAAAATGACGCGGACGCTACTTTGCTCGTCAACGAACGCAAGACTTCCCGTTATCTGTTGCTGGACAACAACTGCAATCTGCGTGGCTGGATCAATAAAAGTACGGGAAAAGTAAAACCCGACGGATTTGCATATACCGAAGGCGAACTCCGTGAGTGGGCTTTCGGCTGCATCCATGTCATTTCCCCTACCCTTTTCCGCCTGATGGACGATGAGCAATGGGCCGGTAAATTCTCTATTATTCCCTTTTATCTGTCCGTATGCCGGCAGGTTTCCATCAAGGGATATCCGCTGCAAAGCGACTATTGGTTCGATATCGGTAAACCGGAAACACTGGCACAGGCGGAAGATGCGTTGCGGAATTTGTAAAAGACAGAAAGATATACAATGAGAAAGATTATTATATTCCTGATGATTATAGCGGCTGCCACGGTAAGTGTTGCCCAGAATCCCTTGTCCTTTTATGCCAAAGCCGGTATAGGTACTTCCCGGTTTTACGGGAAGCATTCGAGCAGTGAAACCAAAATCGCCTATAAAGCGGGAGTAGGCGCCGAATATTCGCTTAATCGGACGTGGGCGTTGCAGTCGGGACTTGAATTTGTTTCCATCGGCGGTAAGGACGAAATATCCTATGTGGGGAAAGCCACCTTGAACGAGCTCTATCTCCAGTTGCCCGTGATGATAGCCGCCAAGCTTCAGTTGGGCGAAGATTACCGGGCAGCTTTCAGTTTCGGCCCTTACATAGCCTGCGGAGTGGGCGGAAAAACATCCGGTCAAATCTACGAAGATTACAGCAGTAGCCGCCCTTCCGGAGGTTATCGCTTCAAAATCGACACGTTCGGCAACATGGCGGACAATAATATGGGAAACAAACGACTGGATGCCGGCATCCTGATGGGAATTACCCTGACCTACCGCCGGATGGTTTTCGGTGTGGAGGCACAGGTGGGACTGATGAAAGTGAATGAACAATTGAACCAAGTGATGAATCAAGATGGTTACGGCCACTTCCTGCCCAAGAATTTCTCATCTTTCTTCACTCTGGGTTATCGGTTCTAAAGGGGGCGTTTCTCCGCTGAAGTAGTGGTTGACAGGGATATTTCCGGGAGAACTGTCCTCAATAAATCTTCAATGCTCGGCAACTTCACCGGATCTTTACCGGGGAGGTAAAGGAGATAGGAGCTCTCCCCTTGCGGGTCTTCCGTCTCAATAGAAATATCCGATTCCACATTGCGGTTTGCCAGAATGCCGTTTCTCTGAAATGCCTTGCGCACCATTGCGTATTTCTGCCCATGCCCTGTCAGGCGAATTCGGGCGGTATGCTCATTCTCTACGCGGAACAGTCCCGTCTCCAAATCGAAGGCGATGCCTTTACGGGCAAAGAAGTTGCCCAGACTACCGTTCAGCGCAAGGTCTTCGGGCGTGCCGATAGTTACGCCGTTCGCCTTGTCCATCAACCAGATTTTATCGGCTATCTGCAAGGCGAGTTCAAGGTCGTGGGTCGACAGGAAAATCGTTTTATCGGTGCGTCTGCTGAGGTGATGCAGCAGTTGCATCATTTCCACTTTGCTGGGAAAATCGAGGAAGGCGGTCGGCTCGTCCAGATAGATAACGGGAGTTTCCTGCGCAAGCGCTTTAGCTATCATTACCTTTTGCCGCTCGCCGTCGCTTAACGTATGTACCATGCGGTGCGCCAGATGCGGAATGCCGACCAGTGAAACGGCACGTTCCACAACGGCTTTATCTTCTTTAGAAAGCGTTCCCCAGAAACCGGTGTAGGGGCTGCGTCCCAAACCGATTAGTTCGGTCACGGACAAGTTGCGGATATCACATTTCTCGGTCAGCACCACACTGATAACCTTAGACAGTTGTTTGTCCGTATACTCCCCTATCTCCTTTCCCCGGATGCATATCTTCCCGCCCAGTTTGGGCTGAAAGGCCGACAGTGTGCGCAACAACGTAGATTTGCCTACTCCGTTGGCACCCAACAGGCAAGTCAGTTCTCCGCTATGAATGCCGGCACTGATACCCGCCGCCACCACTTTCACTTCTCCTTTGCCGGGGTATCCGATCGAAAGATTCTCGATATGTATCGTTTCCTTATCCAATAAATAGTAGTTTATTATTCAGGGCTATTTAGAAATCGGATGCAATATTCGGCAATTTCGGGGAGATACGCAAACTCTCCTGCTAAAATTAATGGTCCTTCTTTTAATTCATAAAAAAGTAAATTGCGATTGTGTCATCATTTACATAAGAAAGTGCTAATAATTCAATCTAAACAGCTTAACCGGATATACCTTATACAAAGAATCTTCAGTTTCATTTCTATCAATAAAGTATATTTCGTTATACGATAGCATTTGCTGGTATTTTAATTCTGCTTCTTTTTTAGATGTTATTAAATCCCAATCAATGATCGTATCATTGCTAAGAGAAGACGGTTCGCACCGGAAAGATGGTTTATTATCGCTTTCTTTTAAGTATTCATAAATAAATTCATAGAAATACTTATGAGATTCCTCCCCTCCCGCCCGATCGAACAAAGTGAAGAAATGCGGTGTATCTCTATCACTTGCGTTTCCTGTAAACGGAGAATTCCACACACCTTTTGGATTGGAATGAGTTGATGTGAATATCACAAAAACTTTTGTTTGAGAGTAAACATTAGTCATGTACCCTACAAAGAGCATTGTTAATATGACTTTTATTCTCATAATCATTTGTTCGGGGAAGTGGGTGGGTTCAACTATTATACATTCATCAAATCATTCAGCGCCTCACTCATACTGGGATGCGTATAAATGAAATCACGCAGATAAGTGTATTCCTGTCCGGTCTTCATCGCCATCGCTACCAGGTTGATGACTTCGCTGGAGTCCGGTCCGAACAGGGTGCAACCCAGAATCTTTTCCGTATCCGCATCGATAATCACCTTGAATAGACCGTCCGTTTCGCCCAAAGTCCGGGCACGCGGAATAGCGGCTACGGGCAGCTTGTTCACTTTGATGTTCAGTCCTTTCTTGCGGGCTTCATCTTCATTCATACCGATGCGAGCCAGCGGCGGGTCTATGAATACCGAATAACTTACGGGAGCACGGTCCGTCACTTTCCGTTCTCCGGCTCCGAACAAGTCTTCGCGCAGGATGCGGTAGTCGTCCAGAGAAATGTAGGTGAACTGTAAGCCGCCTTTCACGTCACCGACGGCACGAATCTGCGGATTCGTGGTTTGCAATTGTTCGTTGACCCGTATTGCTCCGCGCTCGTCCACTTCCACTCCGGCGGCGCTCAGGTTCAGACCGGCTGTATTTGGACGTCTGCCCGTGGCAAGTAAGACAGCATCCGCCTGCAAGCGATGTTCCTCACCGGTCACAGCATCCTGGTAAGCCACCACATTTCCTTCTACCGACTGCACCTTGGCATTCAGGCGGAAAACGATGCCTTTCTTCTCCAATACTTCCTGTACGCTTCCGGCAATATCCCGGTCTTCGCGGGAAATCAGTTCCGAATATCCTTCGAGTACCGTCACCTTCGACCCGAAAGACGCATACATGGATGCGAACTCCAATCCGATATATCCTCCGCCAACGATGACTAAGTGTCCGGGCAACTCCTCACGCTCCATAATCGAGGTACTGGTGTAGACTGCCGGATTGTCCTTTATGCCTGCAATAGGCGGAACAATGGTCTCTGCGCCGGTATTAATGACAATCAGAGGCGCTTGCAATTGCAGCGTTTCGTCCGCCGTACGCACTTCTACGACATCGGGTCCTGCAAAAGTTCCCATTCCCGTATAGACCGTCACATTGGGATTGTCCGCCAGGTTGTGATAATTCTTCTGGCGCAGGAAGGAAGTCACTTCGTCTTTCCGGGCAATGGCCTGGCGGTAATAGGCCTGCTTCTCTTCCCAGGAAGCGTCCTTATCCGCCAGCTTCGCCGAATGTACCAGTGTCTTTGTCGGGATGCATCCTATATTGATACACGTACCTCCGTACATCTTGTCCGACTTTTCAATCACCGCTACCAAATGTTTCCTTTTCGCGAACTCCGCCGCCAGCGTCTTTCCGCCTTTGCCGAATCCTATAATAATCACATCATACTTTTTCATATCCTTATTTCTTTAATTGACCCAATACTCTTTTCGCACTGTCGGCCAGCACCACAATAGCCCCCGCAAGTATCGCCGTATCTTTGATAACCAAGCGTCCCGCCCCGGTGAGTAACGGGAATCCATGCTCTCCGCTGCCCAAGTCGGGTACCCATACTTCGGGCGTTGTGACCAGGAAAGACAGCGTACCGATCGTCATTATGATAGCCAGCACAGCTCCTACCAAACCAATCTTCGGGAAGAAGATACCCAGGAAAGTCAGCACACCGATAGACATAATCAGAATACCCAGACCGTAGGAGAACGCATACGTGTTATTCTCCACATGCCACTGATGCTTCGCTTCGTCGAACTCCCCTTCTTTCAGTTTATACTCTTTGTATTCCGGAGCACTTTTAGCATAAAAGAAACTCATGAAAGGACTGTTCGCCACAAACGGCACAATACCTTCGGCCTCATAATTCCAGAATTTCAAACCACCTATCCATACGAAAATAACCAGGATAGCCACACGAATTAAGTTGATGCCCAGTTTCTGAGCAGAGGCAGCCAGCGTTAAAGCGGCTACAAACAGATTTTGCAATTTTGTTTTCATATCTTTCTTTTTTCTGCAAAGATCCCGGTTTTCCGCCGGTTACGGAATGGCAATTATTCCGAAACAGTTGGCAATTCTTCCCGTTGCAGCCTTTTTCGGTAATCAGAGATGCTTTCTCCGGTCATTTTCTTGAAGAAACGGCTGAAAGTCGCCAAGTCTTCAAACCCCAAAATGGAACTGATTTCCTTGGCACTCTTATGGGTATACAAAAAGAGTCTCTTGGCTTCCGCCTCTATCCGTTCGTGGATAATCCGCAACGGAGACGGAAGTCCGCATACCGAAAACAGGTTGGACAGGGTTTTAGGCGAGCGGCAAAGGATGTCGGCATAGTCTTGCACTTGTTTCTTCTCCCGGTAATTGCAGTCTACCAGCACATAGAATTGCCGGATGATGTCGAAGTTCTTTTCGTTCTCCTGCCCCACGCCGAACTTCCTACGGGCAATGCGCGTGCAGGTTATGATGAAGCGCTTCAGCAGGATTCTCAGCATTTCTTCCTGTAGATTGTCGCGGATGGCGGATTCCTGCCGGAAGATGCGGACAATATCATGCAGGTTCGCCGACTGCTCGGGGGATAACTGGAGGCGCATCACATTGGAAGAGCCGTAGAACAGGAAACCATTGCAGGAAACTTCATTATCGTGTCCGAAAATGCAATAGAAGTTGCTGTTGAATACAAGGGTGAGATACTCCCCGTCCACCTCTTTCACTTCCAGATGGTGCAACGGCGTCAAAGGGACAATCTCGTCTTTCGTCAGCCGCATGGGGATATGGTCTACTTCTATTGTCAGCGTCCCGCTTTGCACCCAGATGAATTTATATAATGTATTGTTCCGGTGAAGTGAAGTACTTTCGTGGAAACTGGATGTGAGGGCTATATTGCCGTCCAAACGAGTATTCAGTTGATATTCCATACAAATCAGTATTATGTAGAGACACCAAAGATAAGGATTCTCAGGAAATAAATAGTCAGGAGGAGGAAGTTATTTTAATACATTTTCGCACGCCACCTTATATATATTACAGAAATTGAATTACCTTTGCCCCTGTTTTAATTCAAAAGGAATAAGATTATGAAGAAACTTGTTTTTTATATGATGATGCTTGTGTTAAGCATCGGTTATGCTTCCGCACAGGGACAGGCGGATATCAAGTTCGATAAGACCACTCACAATTTCGGTACTTTCTCCGAAAACAATCCGGTGGTGAGCTGCACTTTCACTTTCACAAACGTGGGCGATGCGCCGTTGGTGATACATCAGGCGGTGGCCTCTTGCGGTTGCACCGTTCCCGAATATACACAGGAACCGGTATTGCCGGGAAAGAAAGGAACGATTAAGGTAACTTATAACGGAACAGGCAGATATCCCGGACACTTCAAGAAGTCCATTACGCTGCGTACGAATGCCAAAACGGAGCTGATGAGACTGTATATCGAAGGAGATATGACGGCGAAAGACGCAAAGTGAGATAAGTTCTTGAGTTTTTGAGTTCTTGAGTTGATTAGTTCTCAAAACTCAAAAACCAACAAACTCGCAACTTTATCGCATAGAATGAAGGAGAATTTTTCAATTCTCCTTTTTTTTTGCTTTCTTTGAAGCCATAAACAATGCGTTTCGCCGAAGTGGCAACGATGGATTATCAAAGCAGTGGCCGGTTCGGGACGAAAGGGCTTGTTTTTCCTCGTAGGAGGCATTTAGTTTCCCCGCTCGAAACCGGTAGTTTCATCGGGGAAAACCGGCAGTTTCACCGGGGAAAACTGAGAGTTTCAAGCGGGGAAACAAAGTGTTTCGAGAGGGAAAACACTTTGTTACAAGAGGGAGAACACTTTGTTACCTGTGGAAAAACAAATGCTCTCCTCGCATCATCGAAAAAAACATAGCATTATCAAACAGAGTAAACATACAATAAACATAAACAATAAACATACAATCTAAATTATGAAAGAAGAAGAAAAATTGACCGGCTTGCCGGAAAATGCCTTCCGTGAATTGAAACCGGGTGAAGTCTACAATCCTCTGATGAGTCCTGACAAGAAGTATCCCGAAGTAAACTTTTGGTCTGTATCGTGGGGTATCGCCATGGCAATCCTCTTTTCGGCCGCTGCCGCCTTTTTAGGGCTGAAAGTCGGACAGGTGTTCGAAGCCGCCATCCCCATCGCCATCATTGCCGTCGGCGTGTCGGGAGCGGCCAAGCGTAAGAACGCACTGGGCGAAAACGTCATTATCCAGTCCATCGGAGCAAGCTCCGGCGTTATTGTGGCAGGAGCCATCTTCACACTTCCCGCCCTATACATCCTTCAGGAAAGTTATCCGAAAGAAATTACCGTTACCTTCATCCAGGTGTTCATCAGTTCCCTGTTGGGCGGTGTGCTCGGTATTCTTTTCCTTATTCCCTTCCGCAAATATTTCGTAAGCAACATGCACGGCAAATATCCTTTCCCCGAAGCCACAGCCACCACACAGGTACTGGTATCGGGAGAAAAAGGCGGAAGCCAGGCAAAACCGTTGCTGATGGCGGGTATTGTCGGCGGTCTTTATGACTTTATCGTGACTACCTTCGGCTGGTGGAACGAGAACTTCACCACCCGCGTCTGCGGATTCGGCGAGATGCTGGCGGAGAAAGCCAAGCTGGTGTTCAAGGTGAATACGGGTGCTGCCGTACTCGGTCTGGGATATATTGTCGGACTGAAATACGCTTCCATCATCTGTGCCGGTTCGCTGGCCGTGTGGTGGATTATCATTCCGGGCATGTCCCTGATATGGGGAGACAGCGTGTTGAACCAATGGAACCCGGACATCACCACGGCTGTCGGCGCGATGGCTCCGGAAGAAATCTTCAGCCACTATGCCAAGAGTATCGGTATCGGTGGCATTGCCATGGCGGGTATCATCGGTATTATCAAGTCGTGGGGCATCATCAAAAGTGCCGTGGGACTGGCTGCCAAGGAGATGGGCGGAAAGTCGGACGTGGAAGCGAACATTAAACGCACACAGCGCGACATTTCCATGAAGATTATCACTATCGGCTCTATTATCACCTTATTGCTGGTCTTTTTGTTCTTCTACTTCGACGTGATGCAGGGCAATCTTGTGCATACGGTAGTAGCCATCCTGCTGGTAGCCGGCATTTCATTCCTGTTTACGACGGTGGCTGCCAATGCGATTGCCATTGTGGGCACCAATCCGGTTTCGGGCATGACGCTGATGACGCTGATTTTGGCTTCGGTTGTCATGGTAGCTGTCGGGCTGAAAGGTCCCGAAGGTATGGTGGCAGCTCTGGTGATGGGTGGTGTGGTTTGCACGGCGCTCTCGATGGCGGGCGGTTTTATCACCGACCTGAAAATCGGTTATTGGCTGGGAAGCACGCCCCTGAAGCAGGAAACCTGGAAATTCCTCGGAACCATCGTTTCTGCCGCTACCGTGGGCGGAGTCATGATTATCCTGAATAAGTCATACGGTTTCACCAGCGGACAACTTGCCGCTCCGCAAGCCAATGCGATGGCTGCCGTGATTGAACCGTTGATGAATGGTGTAGGCGCTCCCTGGCTGCTCTACGGCATCGGTGCGATACTGGCTATCGTGCTGAACGCGTTCAAGATTCCGGCACTGGCATTTGCCCTGGGTATGTTCATTCCGTTGGAACTGAATATTCCGTTGGTGGTGGGCGGTGCCGTCAACTGGTACGTTACCACTCGCAGCAAGGATGCTTCCGTAAATACCGCACGCGGCGAAAAAGGTACGTTGCTTGCCTCCGGATTCATTGCCGGTGGCGCGCTGATGGGAGTGGTAAGTGCAGCGATGCGCTACGGAGGTGTCAATCTGGTCAACAACGAGTGGGTTGCCAACTCCTGGTCGCAAGTCCTTGCACTCGGAGTCTACATTCTCCTGATATGCTATTTCATCAAAGCTTCCATGAAAACAAAATAAGTAAAAGTGTTATGAAGAAGATTCTATTTTTATCCTTCTTGTTTGTATCAATGGCATTATCCGCTCAAAAGCCCGTCGAGATTCCGTTATGGCCCGACGGCGCTCCCAATACAAACGGCCTGACCGGCAATCAGGAAGACCTGAACGGAGGTCGCGTGGCAAATGTCGTCAATCCCTCCATTACGGTCTATCGTCCGGCAAAGCCCAACGGCATGGCCATCATCATGTGTCCGGGTGGCGGCTATGCGCGCCTCGCCATGAGGCACGAGGGGCATGACATGGCTCCGTGGTTCACCACGCAAGGCATTACCTACATCGTTCTGAAATACCGGATGCCGAACGGGCACAAAGAAGTGCCCCTTTCGGATGCCGAGCAGGCCATCCGCATCGTGCGCAGCCATGCCGGCGAATGGGGAATTCATCCCAACCGTGTAGGCATCATGGGTGCGTCGGCAGGCGGCCATCTGGCTGCATCCCTCGCTACCTTATATAGTAGCGACGAAACCCGTCCCGATTTTCAGATACTGTTCTATCCGGTGATTTCAATGGTGCAGGGCATCACTCATGCAGGTTCGCGCACCAATCTGCTGGGAGAGAATCCTTCGGCAGAGCTGGAACAGAAATATTCCCTGGAACGGCAGGTATCGGCCCGCACCCCGCAGGCTTTCATCATGCTGTCCGGCGATGACGGCGCGGTGCCCCCTATCAATGGAATCGGTTACTACCTCGCCTTGCAGGATCGGAAAGTACCCGCCACGATGCATGTCTACCCTACCGGCGGACATGGTTGGGGCTTTCGCGATAACTTCACCTACAAACGCCAATGGACCGGCGAACTTGAAAAATGGTTGCGCGACGGACTGACGTTTAAGGATGCGGACTCCGCTAAAAAATAAATGTGTATGCAGTCATGAAAATACAAAGCCTATTACTTGCCCTTTCCTTGCTTCCTCTTGCCCTCCCGGCGCAGGAGGAACGCTACGGGCAGATAACCAATCCGAAGCTGACAGGCATTAATAAAGAACCGGCGCGTTGCACGTTCACTTCTTATACCAACGAGGCGGATGCCGTCATTAACGACCGCAAGAACGGTACTTTCCGCCTGTCACTCAACGGCAAATGGAAATTCAATTACGTAGAAAACTTTGCCGACCGTCCCAAGAACTTTTCCGAATCGGGAAGCAATATGATACCGTGGACGGATATCGACGTTCCCGGCAACTGGGAACTGCAAGGCTATGGCACTCCCATCTACGTGAACCAATCCTATGAATTCTGCTCTCCCGGCTACGCTCCTTATTGGGAAAAGCCCGAACCGCCCTTTGTACCCAAAGAATGGAACCCCACGGGAACTTACCGCCGCACTTTCAACATTCCCCGTGAATGGGAAAACAAGGAAATCTTCTTAAGTGCCGACGGAGTGCGCGGCGCGGCCTTCTACTACCTTAACGGCAAGTTTATCGGCATGAGCAAAGACTCCAAGACTCCGGCGCGCTTCAACGTCACTTCCGTTGCCCGCCGGGGCGAGAATGTCATCGCCATTCAGGTGCACCGCTTCTCCGACGGCAATTACCTGGAATGCCAGGACTTCTGGCGTATCAGCGGCATCGAACGGGAGATTTATCTCTATGCCCAGCCGCAAATACACCTGACAGACTTCAAGGCGGAAACTCCTTTGGACCAGAACTATCGGAACGGTATCCTGAAGCTTAAAGTCAAGTTCACCAATGAAACGAATCAGAACGTTCCGTTCATAGTCGGCTACCGCCTGCTGAACAGCAAGGACGAGATTGTTGCCCAGTCTTCCATTCGTGTCAGCGGCAATCAGTCCGAAGTGGAATTCAATAAGAAAACCATCGAGACGCCCTTGCAGTGGACGGCGGAGACGCCCCACTTGTATACGCTCGTCATCAGCCTAAAACAGATTAACGGCGAAGTAATAGAAGCGACCAGTTGCCAGGTGGGATTCCGCACGGTAGAAATCAAGGACAAACAACTGCTGGTAAACGGCAAGCCTATTCTGGTGAAAGGTGTCAACTACCACGAACACAACGAGTACACCGGACATTACGTGCCTGAAGAATCGATGCTGAAAGACTTCGAACTCTGGAAGAAATACAACGTCAATACGGTGCGCACCTGCCACTATCCGCAGCCGGAACGCTTCTATGAGTTATGCGACCGCTATGGCATCTACGTCATCGACGAAGCCAATATCGAAAGCCACGGAATGGGCTACGACCTGAATGTCGGCGGTACGCTGGGAAACAATCCGCTGTTTATGGATGCCCATGTGGATCGCACCCTGAATATGTACGAACGGGATAAGAACCATCCTTGCGTCATCACCTGGTCGTTGGGCAATGAAGCGGGCAACGGACTGAATTTCTACGTCACCTACAACACGTTGAAGACGCTCGACAGCCGCCCCATCCAGTACGAACGGGCCAGGTTGGAATGGAATACGGACATTTTCTGTCCGATGTATTCTTCGCCTGCCAGTATCGAAAAGTATGCGCAGAATCCGGAAATGACCCGCCCGCTCATCTTATGCGAATATGCCCATGCGATGGACAACAGCCTCGGGAACTTCCAGGAGTACTGGGACGTTATCATGAAATATCCCATCCTGCAAGGTGGTTGCATCTGGGACTGGGTGGACCAGGGCTTTGCCGCCAAAGCTGCCGACGGCCGTAAATACTGGACGTACGGCGGTGATTACGGTGAAAACGGCACTCCATCCGACGGCGATTTCTGCATCAACGGTATCGTTTATCCCGACCGCAGCGTGAAACCTCAGACCGAGGAGATGGGAAAGGTATATCAAAATATTCAATTCCTGGACTTCGACCGCGTGGCGTTTGTGGTGAAGATACGCAATGACTTCTCTTTTACCAGCCTCGATAAGTATGATTTCCACTACATCGTGCGTAAGCATGGAAAGGAAATCTACCGGGGAAGAATCCGGGATGTCAATGCCAAGCCGGGACAGACCGTCACCAGTCATTTCTTGAATGGTATTCCGGTGGTCAACAGTACGACGGGCGATGTCCGTATCGAGTTTTATGCAACGGTGCGCGACCCTGAGCCCTTCCTTCCGGCAGGTACGGTAATTGCCCGCGAACAGACCTACGTTTATACTTTCTATAAGGAACAGGCTCCGGAACAAGCCTTTGCATCTCCCGAAGAAAACGATACGCAGCTCATCTTCTCCGGACCGGACTTCAAGGCGACCTTCGATAAAGAGAGCGGCTTGCTCACCTCTTATCTGTATAAAAAACAGGAATTCATCGAAAACGGGCAGGGTCCCCGCCCCTTCTTCTGGCGCGCCCCCACGGACAACGACTACGGAGCCAAACTGCCCATCCGCCTGAAAGCCTGGAAAGAAGCCAGCTATCAGGAACCGAAAGCGGAAAGTTTCGAGCTATCCAAGGAAAAGGATGCTGCCCAACTGAAAGTCACCTATCGTTTTCCGCAGACTGAAGCCCGGTGGGACATTATATATAAGGTATATGAAAACGGCATCATCAAAGTTGATAATCGTTTTGTTGCCGAAAATGCCCAAGCTCCGATGCTACCCCGTGTAGGACTGCGTATGCAATTGCCCGGCGCGTTCAGCACGCTCACTTACTACGGACGCGGACCGGAAGAGAATTATCGCGACCGTCGTACTTCGCAATTCATCAACGAGTACACCGCAAGCATAAAGGATCTGTACGAACCCTATGTACGTCCGCAGGAGAACAATCACCGTACGGATATTTATTGGTGCGCATTGACCGACAAATCCCGGGACGGCCTGCTCTTTATCGCCGACCGCACCTTCGAGCTGAACGCATCCAACTATCCGCTGGAAACACTGGATAGCGGCGATTCGATAGAAAATGGCGCTCCCCGTACCGAGAAAACCAATCATCGTCATCTGACCGACCCTCAACCGGAAAACCTGGTCGACTTCTTTATCGACTACCGCATGATGGGTGTGGGCGGAGACAACAGTTGGGGAGCTATCGCGCACGAACCTTATCTGATTCGTCCGGGCAAGGAGAATGCCATCGAATACGGTTTCACCATCGTACCTTTCGACAAGAAAACCGATTTCAAGAAACTGATTCTTAAATATTAAATCTTTAAGTTTCGCAAGCGAAAATTGAATTAATTCTGATTCGAATCAATGGCAAAACTCCTGCTCAGCATATTCTGCATTTCAGCATTTACATTGTCCGTCTCTGCCCAAGAGGCGGACAATGCCATGCTGAAATATGCAATGAACTTCCTCGGCACTCCTTACGTAGCCCATACGCTCGAAGTGAACGACTATGAACAACTTGTCATCAACCTCCAGCAAGTGGATTGCACCACCTTCGTGGAATATGTGCTTGCCCAGGCGCTTTCCCCGGCAAAAGACGGGCAACCCGACTCCCTCGCCTTCGCACGCAACTTACAAAAGATACGTTATCGCAACGGCAAAATCGAAGGCTATCCCTCCCGCCTGCACTACATCGCCGACTGGGTGAATAATGGAGTAAAGCATGGTTTCCTCGAAGATGTTACCGCCGCCTTCAGTCCCGATACCCTCACCTTATCCCTTTCATTCATGTCCTCCCACCCCGAATCTTACAGGCAACTTGCCCAATCACCGGAAAACATCGCGAAAATGAAAGAGATAGAATCGTCCCTATCCGGACAAGTATTCCACTATATCCCCCGAAACAAACTTCCCGACAGCGGTTTTTCCTGGATAAAGAGCGGCGATATCATCGCCATCACCACCAACATTCCCGGTCTGGATGTCGCCCACCTCGGATTTGCGTATTACGAAAAAGGAATCCTGAAGCTCCTACACGCCTCTTCCACCGAAAAGAAAGTCGTCATCTCCAAAGGCTCCTTAGCACAGATGCTGAAGAATAATAAGAGGTTTACGGGGGTGAGGGTGCTGAGGATAAAATGAAGAAAGGGATATTCGGGTTTATCCGATATCCCTTTTCTCATTTCTGATGGCAGAAATCTACAATATTTTATGGAAAGATTTGATTATAAATCATATCGATGAATGTGCATACCTGCGGATATAATTCTTCGGTCGTCATTAAATCATAATTTTTAAAGTCTTCATAGTCTGCTGCAGAACGGTTATTATATATTATTGTATAAAATCGCCCCCACTCTTTCGGTACTTTATCAGTTAAAATAAAATGCTTACCAAACATTTGTCGCACACCTTCATGACTTTTCACGCCATCAATTTCAGCATGTAATAGTAATGCGCTGACCGCGTAAAAGCAAGCATAATACATGCGATTCATCGCAGTATTATAATATCCGTGTTCAATATGATCTTTAATTTCTATCAATAAATCCTTGGCTGATTTTATTCTATATAGAACAATATCAAATCGCTGTTCCGGAGTCATAACAGTATCCCTTCTTTAATTACATTTTCATAAAAAGGAGTAAAGCGTTTCCCCCATTCGCGTACAGACTCAATAAAAGAATTGATTTGTATACCTGTTTCAAGCTCGATGTCATATAATGGCGCCGTCAATGCCATTTTATCTTTTAACGTAATAACATCCTTATCAACCAATAACAGTAAATCGATATCACTATCCGGCCGGGCATCTCCCCGCGCTTCACTTCCATATAGAATAACTTTCAAATCGGGTGAAACCCGATGTAATGCTTCTTTTATAAGCGATATAACTTGTGGACGTTTCATATATATCCTCCATACCATGATTGTATGACAAAGATAAACTATTTTATTTAAAACACAAAATAAATAAAATCCCCCAACCTTCAAGATAGAAGATTGAGGGATTCAGTATAATTACTCACTAAACGCGCTTTCAGATACTCATCACCTGTCCGCCGATTACACCCGCAATAGCGCTCGCTATCGCAATGATTACTTTCAGGATTTTATCCCAAACCGATACACTCATAC
>ENA-OYYE01000053-OYYE01000053.1-human-gut-metagenome-genome-assembly--contig:-NODE-53-length-72938-cov-8.894653_pt1 | contig 72938 bp, 46 predicted proteins | sample MGYA00243244_ERZ653437 | MGnify/ENA primary metagenome ERZ653437 (study PRJEB26926, sample SAMN06165130) | human gut metagenome | biome: ENVO:00009003; feature: ENVO:2100002; material: ENVO:00002003...
AACCTTCCTCTTTTCCGTCGTGGGCAGGCGCAGATGTGAATCTTCGTCTTGCTGTATTTTTGTTTGTTTGCTGTTCTCCTCTCCAGGCGTGGGGAGGAGAATTTTTTTCACCTTCTCTATTTATAGTATCTTTTATAAATCCTCTTATACTCTTCACTCTCCCTGAACCGCTCCAACCACGTATTGAGGCTATCCAGCAGCACCGGAGATTCTTTGCTTACCCCCCACGAATAGAATTGGGTGAAGCTGATGTCGGTAGTGATGTCTATTTGCGGAAGGCTGTCGGCGGCGGCTTGGGCGATGATTTCATCGCATACGGCATAGTCGATGTCGCCGTGGGCGACGAGCGATATCAACTGTTCCGAACCGTATTTCTCTATCTCGTTGATATAGATGGTGTCGCCGATTTCATTTCCTAAGTTATGGATGCGCAGGATGGAGGGAGAGCCTTTTACCACGTTCAGCGTTTTTCCTGCCAAGTCCAACTGGCTTTTGATGAACAGCAGCGAGTCTTCCAGTGTGTCCGCCTTGCGCTGCACCAATACCTGCTTGTTCAGCACGAGGGGAGAGGTGAGGAGCAGCGAGTCTTTCAGTTCGCTGGTCACCGGGATGCCGTAGGCAATCACGTCAAACTTGCCTTCCGCCAGTCCCTCCAAGCGTTTGTTGAAGCTCATTTCAGGGGTTATCGCCACTTGCAGACCGTGGTCGCGGGCAAAGGCTTCAATCAACTCGTAGTGGAAGCCGGACAACGTGTCGCCGTCCACATAGAAACTGATGGAATTGTATTCGGTCGCTGCACGGAGCACTCCCCCGGCGGCAATTTCCGCATAGTCGCGCGGGTGTCCTTTCTGCTCTGTCTTCTTGGGCAGCGCGAAGGTGGCGATGATGGCTGCCGCCGCTCCTAAGAGGATGTATTTCAATAATCTGCTTTTCTTCATAAGCCGGACGGATGATTAATCGTAGAAATTCCAGGAAACACCTATCTTGAACAGGCGCGGATTGATAGGGTAGTGGGGCACCAGGAAATAATTGGCTTTACCCATACCCGCATTCACGTGATACATCATGGCGAAGATGCGCGTGCGCTTCAGGTGCAGGTTGGCATAGACGTTCACTATCGGATAACCGCCGATGTCCACCCGGTCTTCCGGCGCTTGCAGATGGAACTGCTGCACGGCGGGGGTGTAGGCGGGGGCATGGTACTTGGTGAAATACCGTACGTCGGCGCCCAACTGAACCGTCAGCACCTTTTTGGCAAGCTTTGCCAGTATGTAGAAATTGTGATAGAGCGAAAGCTGCGGCAACGGCAAAACGGTTTCGTTGCTCGACTTCTGCCACGTCACTTCGTTGTCCAGGTGGAAGATACCCAACTTGAAGTCCTGTTTCAGCACGGCGGTAAGCACCTGTATGTTGCCGCTCTCCTGTGCAGGCATGGCGTTGGCGCCGAAGTAGGTGTAATTCTTTATGTTCTCGAAGCCCGCCCGCAGGTTGGTTCTCCACCGGGCGATGTTCAGTTCGCCTTCCACGCGGGTGCGGAATTCCTTTGCCATGTGGTCGTCGTCCCAGGTGTAGAGGTTGGAGTGATAATGCCGCATGTAGAAAGAGGGCAGGGTGTTGCTGACATATCCGCGGGCGTAGAAATTCACCGTGTCCTTCCAGAGACGGAAGTTCAGGTCGAGATTGCCATGTACGCGGAATTGCCCGATGGCCTTGTCCATGGCGCCTACTTCGCCGTTCACGTTGTAGTGCAGCGTCTTGCCTTCGCGTTTGGCGAGTTCGCCGCCGATGAAGACTTCCTGCTCATCGTAACGGATGGGGCGCATGTCGGTAAGCGTATCCACATTCATCAGTTCATACCGGCTGAATTTGTGGGAGATATAGGCTGTCAGTCCCGCCTTGGCATATTTGTTGAAGCCTTCGAGCAGGGCGACGCCGAAGACATTCTTTACGCTGAACACCTTGGTGGAGTCATTGCTGAAGTCCCGGTGCAGGAAGTAATCTTTGTAATATTCGCCCGCTTTGTTCTTCGACCGGAAGTGATGCTTGGCACGCTCCACCTTGATGGTATGGATGAAGCTGGTGACGGGCACGAACTCCTCGGTGATAATCGTGTCTTTCGGGACGGGAAGACTGTCGTTTGCCGCTTGCAGGGTGGGCGTCGCCTTGTCTTCGATCGTCGTGGTTTCGCGCGTGAAGCCCAGCCGGTAGCGCTGCGTCAGGTAGATGTAGAAGTCTTTGTTGCGGTTGGACGTGTTTTCCATCTTCACGGGGATGGTGGTGGATTCGTACTCCTTCTTGCCGTCCGACATATCTTCGGGGCGGGTGATGTAGCGGTCGTCCTGGATACCGCCGTTTTCGTTCATCTTCAGGAAGAAGTTGTTGTACACCGCCTGCATCTGATAGCGCTTGCCGATGTAGCTGGCAAACAGGCCCGCGTTGAAGTGCGAGGTCGACTGGTTCTGGTAGTAACCGCGTCCGTAGAGATAGTCGAAGTTGAAGCCGAAAGCGAGGCGCTTGTTGACGTTGACCGAGAAATAAGATTTGAAGCGTTCTTCACCGTTCACCTTGTTTCCGGCTTTGTAGTAGGTGAGGTTGGTGAAGGGCACGTTGCTATTGGTGAACTTCACTTCGTCGGGACGGACGAAGAAGCTGGAAAACGGCTCCATGAAGATGGTCGGCTCGTTGTCTCTGCGGTCGAAGAAGATGCGCGAAAGGCGGGGCGAGCCTAAGTTGCCCAGATAGTTGTAGTGTCCGAACATGCCTTCCGTCAGGTTGGTGTTCTGGAAATTGAGGTTTGCCGTATCTGCGGGGATGATGGTGCGGTTGCCCAGCGTTTCGCTCAGCCGCCACATATACAATTTGGGCGGGAGGCTTTGTATCTCGGTGTTGGTGCTGTCCTCCAGGTTGTCCGGCAACGTGTTGGGGTCCACCTGGTTTCCGAACTGGTCGCGTCCTGTGACAGGGTCTATACGGTTGAGTGTGTTTTGTGCCCGTACACCCGATATAGCCAGTATAGACAGGGATATGTATGTCAGTACAATTCGTCTCATAATTAGGCGCAAAGATACAATAAATTATTATTCGCCTATTCAATTCACTCTTTTTTGCGTCTTTTTCACGTATCTCTCTATTCTTTTCTATCTTTGCGCAGAAATCTCCCGGATGACGGGAGAAAACAAACACATTTAAAATCATGCCGAAATGAAAACACTCCTTATTATTCTTTCCTTCCTTGCGGCAAGCCCGCTGATGAAGGCGCAGGATGCCGAATTGCAGTCTTACCAGGACGAACTGGCTCGTGCCAAAAAGTTGAAAAACAGCGATAGCATCGCGGCTGCCTATTGCCATTTGGGCGAGTATTATGCCTACCGCCAGCCGGACAGCACACGCTATTATTGTAAACTGGGGCTGAAATATGCCGATAAAGAGGTGCAGGAACCGTATATTATCCTGCTCAATAATCTGGCTGAGACCTATAACGCCGAAGGAAATATGGAAGAAGCGATCAGAGCCTTCAAGTTTACCTTCGCCGAAGCGAAACGGTTGAAGTACGAGGATGCCGCTATAGCCTCTATTCTGGCTTCCACCGGTGTCTCTTTCCGCAGGCTGAATCAGACGGATTCGGCTTTGGTCTACTATAACAAGGCATTGGATTTTCTGGAAGGCAAAGAGGCTTACGACGAGCAGGTACATGTGCTGACCAGTATAGGCGTGCTCTATGCCAATACGGGTCGCCTGAAGGAGAGTGAAAACTACCTTCGCCATGCGGTGGAGGTATCCCGTAAATGCGACGATATGGACATGGTGATATATGCGGCCACTGCTGCGGGAGGCGTCTTTGCGCTGCAGAATCGCTTTGAGGAAGCCACCCGGATGCTTTATCCGGCACTTGTCAAGGCGCGCGAACAGCGAAAACCGAAATTTATATTAAAGGCGATGACCTTTCTGCTGAACACCTATGTGAGGATGGGCGAAAGAGATTCCATCGATCATTATATAAAGGAGGCGGACAAGATAGCGATGGAATTGCCCGAATCGAGTGTGGAAATGTGGGGATATCGGGAGACACAGTTCGAGGTGCTGACTAGGATGGGGCGCTATCAGGAAAGCTTGGATATACAATATAAGTTGCTGAGAATGACGAATACCAATTTCCAGTCGCCTTTAGATAAACTGTATCTGAGGATGGCGCGGAACTATGTGGGACTGAAAGATTATACTCATGCGACGGAATTTTATGAGAAAGCATTCGATACCGCCGACAGTCTGCACCGGACGGAAGTGGATGCGGAACTGACCCAATTGTCGATGAAATATGAAAATCAGAAGAAAGAGCTCGAAATAGCCCGCCTCACCCAGGAGCAACTGGAGCAGAAAGCCAAAACGATGCAATGGGGCATTGCCGCTGCCATAGCCATCTGTGCGTTTCTTTCGCTTGCATTCTACTATCTGTTCCGCCAGAAGCGTATGAAGAAAGAAGAAGAACTGAAACTTGCCCGCAGCTATATCGGCGGTCTGGAGCGCGAGCGTACCCGCTTTGCCAAGGAACTGCACGACGGTGTGTGCAACGACCTGCTGGGCATCGGCCTGCAAATGCAGACAATGCAGCCCACGGAGGAGTCGAAGCGGGAAGTGCTGGACTTGCTGGAGCAGGTGCGCACCGACGTCCGTTGCATCTCTCACGAACTGATGCCGCCCAAGTTCCTGCAGACCACCCTGGCTGAAGCCGTCGAAGAATATGTGACGCGCCTGGCCCTTCCCGCATCCATGCAACTGGCGTTCAGCAAGGAGAACGAAGGCATGGAGTGGCGCGACGTGCCCGAACAGACCGCCTATGAGGTGTATCGCATCTTGCAGGAACTCTTGTCGAACATCCTGAAACATTCCGCCGCCACCGAAGTCGATGTAAACCTGTATCTGAAAGACCGGTTGCTGACGCTGGACATCACGAATGACGGGAAAAGCTACTCGGACGAGGCGGGAAAAGGCATCGGCCTGACCACTACCCGCGAGCGGATAAAAGCCATCAACGGGTCTTTCAGCATGGACATACAGCCGGGGAGACAGTCCTTTAAACTCGAAATCCCGCTATCTATTTAACCGGATACCGTGATGCGTAGTACTAAAATCACTATTTTTAATGATGTTGTATATTAATAAATGCTTTTTCTTTGCAACATAAATTTAGAAAAAGAAATAGGTTGATGAAAGGAAAAGATATGCGCATTTTGTTGGTGGATGACCATGATTTAGTGCTTCAGGGCCTGAAGCGGATTATCGAATGTTCTTTACCGGAAATAAAAAACGTGTGTACAGCATCTTCCGGACAGGAAGCGTTGCTCCTTATCAAATCCCAACGTTTCAATCTGTTTGTGCTGGATATGGAACTGCCCGACATATCGGGGCTGGACATCATCTCGCACATTCGGGAGAAAGACCCGCAGGCGCGCATCATTGTGAACACCATGCACGAAGAAGTCTGGTTTATCAAGGAACTGATACAGAGCGAAGTCGAAGGTATCCTGTTCAAGTCCATCGATTCTACGAAGATTGCCGAAGCCATCCGCCGCGTGCTGGACGGCGGCACTTACTATTGTACCTATGCCGAGCATGTGCGCTTGCAGATGAAGCGTTCGGACGACGGGCGGCGCGAAGAACTCACCTTGCGCGAACTCGACGTGCTGAAGTGTATCTCCGAGGGAAAAAGTACGCAGGAGATAGCTCAGGAACTCTGCGTGTCCACCAATACCGTGGATACGCACCGCCGCCACATGATGGAGAAACTGGATGCGAAAAACGTGGCCGACCTGATTATGACCGCCATTGCCAAAGGCATTATCCCGATTCGCAAATGCTGATAACATTATTTACTTAAAACAGTTATAATTATGAGAAAGCTTACTATTGCTATGTTATCCGCATTATTGTGCGGACTGCTTGTATTGTCGGCATGTGGCGGCGCCAAGAAAGACGGCCAGGGTACTTCTGCCAACAGCGCTCCGTCCGGTTACCGGATGCCTTCGTTGCATGTGAATGATTTTTGCGGGGATTTTGGCGATACACGTGTCGATTATGGCTATCTGATGCCTGAAAAGGGATTATTCCTTAAGATGAACGAGATGGGTGGGGGAGCTTGTGGCATAGACGTATATACGTATATAATGAAAGGGGATACCCTTGTATGTACTCCCGGTCATGCGGCATTTATCACGCCCAGAGGAGGAGACAAGATTGAAGTAAGAATCAAGAAAAGTTCGAAAAACAATACCCCTTCCTTCACTTTCGTTCCGATATTCAATTGTGAGTACGCTGATTATGTGGCTACCGAACAAGTAGCGGGTGCTTATTTTTATCTGTGTGGCGATGCCGAAGGCCGCTATAAATTCGAAGATCTTTTTGAAGATGAACGCTATGCAGAGTTCAAAAACTTGATTGATAATTATGGCAAATAAAAGACCAAGAAAGAAGATGCAGATAAAAAACTATTTTTTAGGCTTCCTGGTGGCGATAGTACTGGGAGCATGTAACAGCGAAGAGGGTGAAGGCGGCGGCTCTGTCATTCTGAATCCCGATACTCCCACCTCGCAAACAGTTTATGCGGATGAGACGCAAAAGAGTGGGGGCATCAAGTTTACCGCCACCGAACCCTGGACGGCAACAGTGGACGAAGTGAAAACAAAAGCCGGAGGCAGTAGCGTGGACTGGCTTAAGTTGAGCGCATACAGTGGCGGGGCAGGCGAGTTCACTTTGAACTTGACGCTGACACCGAACACCACCGGGAAAAGCCGTAAAGCGGAAATCCGCATCACTGCCGGGGAAACGGTACTGACCATCACCGTGGAGCAGAAAGCGGAAAAGGAGAATGGCGAACCGGTGACAAAAGTCAAGCCTATTAAAAAGTTTACGTACAAGGGAGTGTTCAACTCTGATAAAGTTTACAGTTCCGACTACATTCTGGAAGTGATAAAAACTTTCAGTTACGATGAGCAGGGACGCATGACAAGCATCGTTACCTCCCTTGCGGATAAAGCCGAAAAGGAGGACAATACGATGACTTTCGACTATACCAATGCCGGAAAAATAATCATTAAGGAGAAAGAACAGTTTGATAACACGACTTATGAAGATACTTATATTGCCAAACTTAATGAGCAAGGCAATGTGATAGCTTTGCAGGATGATGATAAGGGCACCGGAACATTCAGCGATTACATTCTCTTCAGCTATACCGATGACAACCGCCTTGCCAAGTGGGAAGAAGCCGATGCAGGCAATGAAGGCAGTTCGGGTACTTTTTCTTATACCAATGGGGTGGTGTCGAAATACGAATTCATTGACGGGAAATATCCGGAAGAAAACAGGACCGTCAATGTGGATGTGAACAAAGCCTATGTCCATCGTTATCCTAATAATCTCTCCATGGATATTGTGGGGATTCTTTTTACTGACGATGATGATTATGATTTCCTTTTCTATGCCGGACGGACAGGTAGGACAAGCGATTATCTGCCGGAACTGGTACCTGATTTTACTGCTATCGATGAATCGGATAGGCCGATGAAAGAGGGTTACCCGACTCCGAACACCACGTTACAGGAATTCTATTATTCCATTGAATGGTCCGATCAGGATTTGGTGATGAATTATACTTTTGATAAAGATGACTGTCTGACCGGGATTCAGACCGAAAGGGGCTTCACGCTGATGAAGACAACTTATACGGTAGTGGTGAGCGATGAATTGGTTAATCCCGAAATTCCTGAAATAGGCTATAAATTCAAGACAAAGGATCATAAGACCGTAAAGGAAAAAGACGATGTGGATGTCTTAACTTGGACGATAGAATATTAAGTTTCTACATTTTAATAACTTATAAAACACTTGAGAATATGAAAAACATTCATGCTTTACGTCACGAAAAGGAGAAAAGTTATTATACCATGATGCTGATTGTCAGTGTGGTTGTCTGGTTGTTATGCTCTATGGCGGTGTTTGCTGCAATTACTTTTGGATTGCCTTTTGTTCTGATTGCAGTTTTGATTTCCTGGTTATCGGGTATGTATTTCAAGGCGGTTGTTTTTGGCAACAGTGTGCATGTCAATCCAAATCAGTTTCCCGAAATTCATAAGATTGTTACGGAGCAGGCAAAAGAACTTGGGTTAGCGAATATTCCCACCGTATTTGTAGAAAACGGTAATGGTACGGTAAATGCCTTTGCCGTGAAAATGTTGTCCAAGAAATACATCATTCTGAAATCAGACCTGGTGGATTTGATGCTTAGGCATGGCAAGACGGACGAATTGGCCATGATTATCGGTCATGAATTGGCGCATCATGCGGCAGGACACACAGCCTTTTTCCGTAATTTATTAATTCTTCCGGGACGTATTATTCCATTTATCGGAGGGGCTTACGGCCGGGCTTGCGAGTTGACTGCGGACCGGATTGGCTATGTGCTTACCGGAAACAAAAGTGCAGCCCAGAATGCCTTGATAGCTGTTGCCTTGGGCAGTCAGTCTCTAAAAACGCAAATTAACACTCAGGCGTTTATGGAGCAGGAAAACAACATCCCCGAGTTGATGGGTTTCATCCACAAAGTTTTCTCCAGTCATCCGCGTATGACGCGCCGGGTGATTGAACTTGAGAGGTACAACGGATAAGCATCTCCGTCTTCATTATGCTATTAGTGACAAAATGATTTGTTTTGTCACTTAGTGCCGGCATCGCTTAGGGAAAGTGCGATAAGTTTCAGGCGCGGATTACGCAGATTGCGCGGATAGGTTTAAAGAAATCCGTGAAATTCGCGTAATCCGCGCCTGAAATTCATTATCATATAAGCGGTTCATGAGTTTTTCTATAGTCTGCGATGGCAGAAATAATGATAAATCTGAAAATACCAGCTATATAATTTGCTTTTTCCGATTTAAAACCGTTTTTTTGTAGAAAACATTCAGAAAGATGATTTTAAATCTGAAATTTAGCAATTATCGTTCATTCAAGAACGATTGTATATTTACCACTGAACCAGGAAAGTCCCGGGCGAAGTTGGCAAACCTGTGTGATAATAAGACGCAAGGGGAAGGAATCAGGCAGGCGCTTAAAGTTTCGATAGTGTTCGGTGCCAATGCGTCTGGTAAAACAAATCTGATAAGATTCTTGTATGGGCTGAAACGGTGGGTGCAAAATTTGGATAACCGTATGGGGGAAAATATCCCTTTGTATGACCCTTTCCGGTTTGACGATGAAACAGCCAATGCCCCCATTGAGTTTTTTATTGAGTTTATAACGAATAATTTGCGTTACAATTACCAGTTGAAGTTCAACCGCAGGGAGGTTTTGTCTGAAAGTCTTAGTTATTTCCCGAATGGCAAGACAGCCTCTTTGTTTGAGAGGGTACCATCTGTTGCCGGAGCACTGACACATACAGTCCGGTTCGGTTCGAAAGTTACCGGCATAAAGCCTTTCATTGTTTTCCCAAACCAGTTGATTTTATCGAAGTTCATCATAGATACTCCGGGAGAGAATATTACGCAAGCAGCCAAATATTTGGCGGATCTGGTCGTATCCAACGGATATCATGAAGATATACAATTAGGTCTTTACAATGATATGATGGAATGGATTGCCCGCCATCCCGAGGATAAAAAGAAATTGGGCGAATTATTGGCCTTTGCCGATACGGGAGTGAAAGACTTTGAACTGGAAAAAAGGCATTCGGACAAGTCTTACGAAGTAAAAAGCCTGCATCGCCGGTACAATAACGGGCAGTTTGTCGGAAAAACGGATTTGCCGTTTACTGAAGAATCTTTCGGTACTCGCGCACTTTTTCTGCTGGGCTGTTATATCCTGCAGGCACTTGAGAGCGGCAGCCCTTTGCTGGTGGATGAAATAGATTCGGGACTTCACACCTATATTACCCGACTCATTGTCGATATCTTCAAGAACTCACGCATTAATCGGAAGAATGCCCAACTGATATTCACCACCCACGATGTGAACCTGCTGGATCAGGAGAGCATTCGCCGTGACCAGATCTGGTTTGTCGAGAAAGATGAATTCGGTTCTTCCGAACTATTCTCCCTGTCTGATTTTGAAGACGTAAGAGAAGACACGCCTTTTGCCAAATGGTACATGAACAACAAATTCGGAGCTGTTCCCACACTCAGGTCGCTCGAACAATTATTTGTGACAGATGGCACGTCAGAGTGAAGACAGCAGACGCAGTAAATACGTAATCCGTATTATCTGCGAGGGAGAAAAGACCGAACCTCTTTTCTTTACTTCTCTTTGCGACAGGCTACTTGATAAAAGCATGGGCATGGACGAATGGGATGTCAGAACCATTCCTCAGCCGAACTTACCGGATGAAACTTCGTTATCATCCGACCGCGGTCTGTACAGGAACAAAAAGAAGAAGATTAAGGGGAAAAGCGGTCTGTTGCATCAGAAAGTGCAGGGGCAACCACCCCTTAGTTGGATTCATCTTTCGCGTAAAAAGCTTAGCGAAGGTGTTGACGAAGCATGGGCTGTTTTCGACAAAGATGAACACCCTGCAAGGCGGGAAGCTTTTGAAGAAGCAGAAAAGATCATCGACGGCAAGAAAGTGCATATTGCTTTTTCCAGCCGTAGTTTCGAATATTATCTGCTCCTGCATTTTGAGTATTTGTATTATGCATTCCACGCCACCGAGTGTGGTGAACGGATAGATGGTAAGAAGGTCAATTATAACTGTGTGACGGAAAAAGCCAAAGGAAATGCCTGTCATGGGCAGAAGTGCATCAATGGATATGCAAGGTTGAAAAAATACTGGTATGAGAGCAAAACTTCTCAATCGACATTTCCGCTGGTTGAAAAGCGTTTGAGGGCAGGCATTATCAATGCTAACAGACTAAGGATTGAAAGTGACACTAAGGAGAGTTGCCCCGTCTACGACAGGAATCCTTATACGGATGTAGATAAGTTGGTAGGCAGACTGATTCATACAGAAGTCACACTTTCCGGTAAAGAGTATTTGTTCAAAGATTCTGCGGATGAACTGTTTATCCAGATGCATAAAAATGTCATCACCGTTTGCAACAGGTCATTGCATACAGTCGTCCTTCCTGAAGGATTGTTGGAGATATATAACTGGAAAACAGATAAGCATGAAAGTTTAAGTAGCAGATATATTTTGCCACCAAACCAATATACATTCTGGACGTTTACTCTTAAGGATCCGGAAGTTATACTGATTGAGAGAAATAAGGCACATCCCGAATATATCTTTATTCCTACTTATTAATAGTATCCAATTACTTTTTAAAAGAATGTGTCAAAATAACTCCGGCTTACTCTCTGTTCCTTTCAGGCAGCGGAGAAGTCTACTTAGATAGCTTCTGCTGTTTCTTCTTCCGGTATTCCTTTTTCAGATAGAAGTTGAAGCCGGCATAGACTTGCAGCGTGCCGAATCCGTTGTTCAGCGAGAAATTATTTCGGTAATAATCGTAGGTTCTGCCTACGAAGGAAGTACCCACGAAATATTTGCTGTTGTTGTATACCACTCCTGCCCGCAATATGAAATCGATGTTGAAGTTCTTATACCAGTCGTCCGATTCTCCTTCGATTTTTCGGATGCGGGATGTTTTGTATGCGATGGCAGGGTTTAGCGACAGGCAGGCGAGGCAATTGCGGGCAAACACCCAGTTGTAGGCATATCCGAAGTTGAGGCTTACATTGGTATATTTGATATGCTTCACTTTCATGCCCGGATTCATGGTCTCCCGGATGAGGGTGGGCAACTTGGTGTAATCGAAATGCAGGTTATGCGTGGAAACCGACAAGCCTGCGATTAACGAGCCGGCATTGCGGCGCTGGTTGGTGGACTGGCTGAAAGCTGCCGGATAGGAGAAACGCCGGTTGTTGAATATATAATATAGGTTCAGTCCTTTCATCCGGACCTTAAGTCCGTTGAAGTTTTCAGAGTAATTAGCCGGGATAAGTTCGCTGAAGCCGGAAACCTTATGAATCTTATAATTATCACCTGTCCGTCGGTAGAAGATATCCAGCCCCACTTTCGAACTGTACAGGCTGAGGTCGAACTCAGTCCCTCTCTTTCCGCTTTTCTTTCCGAAAAACTTGTCGGCATCGATTGCCCACCCCAGGAATATCCATCGCCAGCCCAGATAAGCACCTATTTTGTTGTGAGGCTTGGGAGAGAAGCGTAGCCGCTGTGAATGAGGTTCCTCACTGCCCACAGAATAAAATTCGTAATTAGTGAGGTGGTTGAACATCAATGCATAATTATAGCGGTTGGGACTGATGTAGGTCGTATCGAAGTCATTGAAATTGAAGAACTTCTTAACCGCCCTGACAAAACCGCTCCGATGTGTATGCGAAGCCAAACTGTCCGGTGCCGCAACGCCGCTCCTTTTGTTTTGGGCGAACGAAGAGAGTGCCACTACCAACCCTATACAGATCATAATTCCTCGTAACATCATTCTATATATCTATGAAACGGTTTGAAACATATATTACAAAACGAAGATATGAAAAAATGGTTTATGATGGATGGAAGTTCCCATTAATTTTATCGGCAAGTTTATATTTGATTTCACTCTCAAAAGTATTTGTTTTTTGCCGATATCGGCAAGAAATAAATACTTTTTATGCGAACTAGCGTAAAAGCAAAGATTTTTGTGTATGTTTGCGCAGAGAATTGAATAATATACTATGAACGCAGCAAATATTCTTATGGATGAACATGCCTTGGTGGTCCGTCTGATTGACGGGGATGAGGATGCTTTTTGCGAACTCTATGCCGCCTATAAGAACCGTCTGATTTATTTTGCGATGCGTTTTCTGAAGTCGCGCGAGTATGCGGAAGATATTTTTCAGGACGCTTTCACGATTATCTGGCAGAGTCGCCGCTTCATTAATCCCGATACATCTTTTTCCTCCTATCTCTATACGATTGTGCGTAACCGCATTCTGAATCAATTACGCGATTTAGCCAATCAGGATAAACTCAGAGAGCAGATTCTTTCGCAAGCGGTGGACTACAGTAACGACACGAATAACGAAATACTTGCCAACGATTTGCGCCGGTTTATTTCCCTTGCCATGCAACAGTTGACCTCCCGTCAGCGTGAAATCTTTGAAATGAGCAGGGAGAAACAAATGTCCCATCGCGAGATTGCGGAAGCATTGGGCATTTCCGTCAATACGGTGCAAGAGTCCATTTCCAATTCCTTAAGAACGCTCCGTAACTATCTGGAAAAGAACTCTATCGTGGGAGCAGACCTTATCTTACTTCTCATTTGTCTGAACTTTTAAGAGGCCTCCCGGCAGTTCATATTTTGTCCCCCAAAAAAAGAATGCTTTTGTAAGGGCTAATCTTAAAAAACATTAATCCCACCCCCGCTATTTTGCCCTTCCGTGTATATCTCCATATAAAGGTCTATTTTTGATAACCTTTGTACTTTTGAATTGTGCATTATGGAAAATAACGAGAATCATAAATCCCTCTTTCGCCGTTACTTGGACGATTTGTATACGACGGGAGATGCCCGTCGGCTGATGGACGAGTTGCAACGCCCGGAGTTTAAAACAGACCAGCTCGAAGAACTTGCTGCCGATGTGTGGGAAGAATCTTCCGTCCGCCAGTCACGTACAGACCTTGAGCGCGAACGATATAAAAAGGAAGCCAAGCAGCTGCTGAAACATATCGAGCATAAAAAGCGCATGTGGTTCCGCCGTTTAGTGACAGTTGCGGCAAGTACGGCTGCGGTCATTGTGCTTGTGCTGGGCAGTATCACCTATATCCATTATATGGACAGTCAAAGCGTGTCTTATCTGGAGGCTTCCACTTCGTATGGTGAACGAAAACAAATTCAACTTCCCGACGGTACGCAGGTCACATTGAATTCCTGTTCCCATATCCGCTATCCGGACCGTTTTGCGGGCAAGCATCGTAAAGTGGAGTTGGAAGGCGAAGGATATTTCCGCGTATCTCATAACGAAAAGCAACCTTTCATAGTCAATGCCCGCCACTTCGATGTACGCGTGTTGGGTACTCGTTTCAATATCAAATCTTATTCCTCAGACGAACTTGTTTCGGTGGATGTAGAGAGTGGCAAAGTACAGGTGGATATGCCCGAAGCGATGATGCGTTTGCAGGCCAAGGAACAAATCCTTATCAACACCCTATCCGGCGAATATAACAAACGGCGCGATGAACGTACCGTGGCTGTGTGGCGCAAAGGCGGATTGCGGTTCAACAGCACGCCGATACGCGACGTAGCCAAGGATTTGGAGCGCATGTACAATTGCCGAATTACTTTTGCCCAGGGGCAGGATTTCAATAATCTTATTTCCGGCGAACACGATAATAAGAGTTTGGATGCTGTGTTGCAGTCTATTGAGTATACGAGTGGCATTCATTATAAGAAGCAGGGAAATAAAGTATTGCTGTATAAAGAATAAAAAGATGTTAATTGCACCCCAGCGCTTCGGCACAGGGGTGTAATAAATATAAATATCGTAAATATTAACCTCTAATCCAATTGAAAAACAAGTATGAACACATCTCCTTAGTCTATCAAAAAAATAGGAGCTGTCTCTCAGAGAAGCCCCTATCCGTTAATCCGGACGGATATTCATTCGTTTTCTCCTCGCATGAATAACGTATCACGGATTACACTCTTTGTTTTAAATAATCTATTCAATTACTAAAACGCACAAATTTATGAATATTCTTCCTAATTGTAAAAGGAAAAGTAGAAATGTCTATTCTTTTTTAGCTTTTTTACTATTCGTATGCTTGCCATTTATACCTTGTAATGTTCAAGCGCAAAGCCCAAACAATATTACGCTAAATGTTCAGAATGAATCGGTAGAAAGTGTTTTCAATCAGTTGGGTCAGCAAACCGGACTGAAATTCTTCTATGACCAGACGGTGGTCAACAATGCTCCCCGTGTATCTTTAAATGTCAGAAATGCTTCTTTGCAATCTGTTTTAGAGGCAATAACCTCGCAAACTGAATTATATTTCAATAGGGATAATAATACAATTTCGGTAGGCAAGCAGAAAAATGTCAACGAGCGTAAGCAAGTAAATAAGAAAACCGTTACAGGTAAGGTCGTTGACCAAAACGGAGAAGCGGTAATCGGAGCCAGTGTACTGGTGAAAGGAACAACAAACGGTGTTATTACCGATTTAGATGGGAATTATACTTTGTCTGATGTTCCGGAAGATGCCACTGTTTCTATTTCTTACATCGGATATAAGACGGTGGATCTTAAAGCGAATAATAAAACTTTGGCACGGGTGGTGTTGAAAGAAGATACAGAAATGCTTGAGGAAGTCGTAGTAGTAGGATATGGTGTCCAGAAAAAGAGAGATGTTTCCACTTCAATTTCTTCTGTGAAGGCTGAAGATATTGCTCAAACATCGGCTTCCGACTTTCGACAGGCTTTAGCCGGAAAGATGCCTGGGGTACAAGTGACGTTGCCCAGTGGGGACCCGGAAGGAAATGTAAGCATTCGGGTTCGGGGGATCAGTACTGTAAATGCGGGAAGTGAGCCTCTTTATATCATCGACGGCGTACCTGTGGAACGCGGTTTTGCCAATCTGAACAATAACGACATAGAATCGGTGGAAGTGTTGAAAGACGCTTCTTCGGCGGCTATCTATGGTAGCCGTGGTTCAAATGGTGTTATCCTTATAACGACCAAACAAGGACAGTCGGAAAAAGTAACAATACAATATGACGGCTATTATGGCATTCAGAATGTATCGAAGAAACTTGATATGATGAATGCCTACCAATTTGCGGAGTTTGCCAAAGACGGACATGACAATGCTTATCTGGATGCCAATCCGGGAGTTTCCCCTGATGATCCAAATGGGATACGTCCCAATTCTTGGGAGCGCGTTCCTACCGAACTTTTTCCATACCTGAATGGAGACCCCGGGCTGGTGGATACAGATTGGCAGGATGCTATATTTCGTACGGCAGGTACTCAAAGTCATAATTTGTCGGTATCAGGTCGTGGGAAGAGTGTCGGTTATTTCGTTTCTGCCAATTATTATGAGAAAGAAGGTATTGTCATCAATTCTGATTTTAAGAAGTATAGTATGCGTATGAATCTCGACGGACAGTACAAAAGATTGAAATTCGGTGTGAACTTCTCTCCGTCTTATTCAACATCCAATCGGGTAGATGCATCTGGAGTAAATGGCATTGTCCAGTCGGCCTTGATGATGCCGCCGGTATGGCCTGTATACAATGCTGATGGTAGTTACAACTATCAGGGGAACGGGTATTGGCGCATTGGAAACGACTATCAGCATAATGCCATTTTAAATCCTGTCGCCATGGCAAACTTGCAATCGGATGTTGTGGACCGTATGGCGATAGTGGGGAAAGTATTTGCCGAGATAGAGTTTTTTAAAGGGTTGACCTATAATATATCCTTTGGTGGGGATTATTATGGTTCGCATAATGATACTTACCGTTCTTCCGAATTGCCGTTGTTAGGGCAGAAGTATTATGACACAAAATCTAATCCCGTGGCTTATAGCTCTTCTGGTTTCTATTTTAATTGGTTGATTGAGAATAAAATCAATTATAATACGACGATTAATGAAAATCACTCACTGAACGTTGTTTTAGTACAATCTGCACAGAAAGAAACTTATAAAGGTAATAATGTTACGGCTACTGATTTCCCAAATGATTATATACAGACTATTGCCGGCGGTACGGTAACTAAAGGGGATTCTGATAAAAATCAGTGGACAATTGCTTCTTATCTGGCACGGGCTCAATACAGTTATAAAGGAAAATATATGGCTTCTGCCGCTATACGTGCCGATGGTTCTTCCCGGTTCGGTAGTAATAATCGTTGGGGATATTTCCCTTCGGCATCAGCGGCTTGGAGAATTAGCGGTGAGGATTTTTTTCGTAATATTAAGTTCTTGTCCTTTATCGATGATTTCAAAGTCAGAGCCAGTTACGGCGTTACCGGTAACTTCCAGATAGGCAATTACGATCATTTGTCATTAATGGCATTGGATGATTATATTCTTGGAGCCGGTAATGGGCAGCTTATCCACGGATATAAACCCAATACGATAAAAAATGAAGATTTGAGTTGGGAAAAGAATGCAATGGTGAATGCCGGTATTGACTTGCAAATGTTTAGGGGATTACTGGGTATTACGGTAGATTATTATAATACCAATACTTCTAATATGCTTTTGAATGTTCCCGTGCCTCATCTGACTGGTTATAGCACTGCCTTGATGAATATTGGTAAAGTGAATAATCGCGGATGGGAAATAGCCTTAACTTCGCAAAAGAACTTTACGGAAGATTTCGGTTATTCATTCAGCGCCAATTATGCTACTAATACGAATGAAGTGAAAGCGTTGGGTCCCGGTGATACTCCTATTATTTCCGAGGGTAGTGTGGCTCATGCATATTATATTACAAAAGTGGGCGAGTCTATCGGTAGCTATTATCTGCTGGTACAAGATGGTATTTTCTCTAATGAAGAGGAACTGAAAAAATATCCCCATTTCAGTAATACTCAACCCGGAGACTTCCGTTTTGTGGATGTGGATGGAGACGGAGTGATGGATTTGGATAAAGACCGCACTATTGTCGGTAATTATATGCCGGACTTCACTTATGGATTTGGTGGTAAAATCTGGTATAAAGGAATCGATTTAGACTTTAATTTCCAAGGAGTATACGGTAATGAGATATTGAACCTGAACAGAAGATATATCGATAGTATGGAAGGCAACGTCAATGGTACGACGATTGCGTTGGATCGCTGGAAAAGTCCTGAACAACCGGGAAACGGGCAGGTGAATCGTGCCAATAGAAAATCAAAAGGTTACAATGGCCGTACATCTACCTGGCATCTTGAAGACGGTTCTTATCTGAGATTGCAAAATGTAACTTTAGGCTATACGCTTCCTAAAAGCCTTACGCACCATTTTTTTGTCGAAAAGTTAAGAGTATATGTCTCTGGACAAAACCTTTGGACTTCCACCTCATACAGTGGCTATAATCCGGAAGTAAATGCACGTCCCGGAAATTCACTTTCACCGGGGGAAGATTATGGTACTTACCCGTTAGCCAGAACTTTTTTATTTGGTCTGAATATAACACTTTAATCACTTCCTAAAATGAAATTACACATGAAAAAATATAAACTTCTTCTGGTATTGGCTTCCACTATGATTTTGTCCGTATCTTGTACGGATAGCTTCTTTGATTTGGAGCCGGGTAGCAGTGTCCCTACCGACAAAATCTATAAAACCGCTGAAGATTTTAATGTGGCTGTTATAGGCTGTTACTCAAAGTTACAGACGCAAGTAACATACTTTACTGAATGTTGCGAGTATCGAAGTGATAATCTTTATTTGAGTGCCCCTACTGCCGGAACGCAGGATCGTTATGATATTGATCAGTTCTCAGATAAACCATCAAATGGAATTTTACAAGATGCCTGGGCAAACTTTAATAATGGAGTATATCGGTGTAATCTGGTATTAGATAAAATAGACAATGCTCAGTTCGATGAAACTTTAAAGAAGCAGTATAAAGCTGAGGCATTGTTTATTCGTGCCTTGACTTACTTCAATATGTATAGATTGTGGGGTGGGGTACCAATGACCGATAAGGTAGTAACCGTCTCCGAGGCACTTGGCATTGGTCGTAGTTCTGATCAACAAGTTTACGATTTTCTGACGGGCGACTTGAAGCAAATCATCGACGGAGGAATGTTGCCCCAGTCTTATACTGGCAATGATGTAGGACGTGTCACTTTAGGAGCGGCAAAAGCACTTTTAGGTAAAGTGTATCTGACTTTCCATAAATGGGAGGAGGCCCGAAATATTTTGTCGCAACTGATTGGCGCCTATTCTTTGTTGGGTAATCCGGGTGATGTATTCGATGTGAATAATAAGATGAATAACGAAATCATTTTTGCCGTTCGCTTTAATAAAGATGTGGAAGGTGAAGGACATGGTTACTGGTACTCTATCATTAACCTGACAGACGATACCAACCAGACCAAGACGTTGCAAGAATGCTATGAACCGGATGACAAACGTAAATTGCTGATAGAATATGTAAAAGTGGAAAGTAAAGTTTGTGTCATGAATAAATTCAAAGACGTGAAAAGTGCCACTTACAATACGGTTGGCAATGACCAGATTATTTTCCGCTATGCCGATGTTCTGCTAATGTATGCCGAGGCTCTGAACGAGATAGAGTATAGTAACTCTCAGACTTCGGATGCCCTGAACGCATTGAATGCCGTTCATACCCGTTCATGCAGCTCGCCCATATTAATCAGTGAACTGCCGGATAAAGCAAGTTTCCGTAAAGCTATCTTGCTGGAACGCCAACGGGAATTTCCATACGAGGGGCATCGGTGGTTCGACCTTATAAGAATGGGTGGAGCCCAAGAAGCCATGAAAGCGGAAGGACACGAAATACAGGATTACCAATTCTTGTATCCTATCCCGAAAACAGAATTGGAACGGGTGAATAACGAGAGGCTATTGTGGCAGAACCCGGGATATTAATTCTTTGTCTAACTTAAAGAAATAAATGATGAAAAATGTAATATATAGTTTCTTGTTTGTCTTCGCAGCCCTGTTCGCTGCCTGTGAAGAAGACTTGCCGAAAGCAAATTTTGATTTGTATGAACTGAAGTCGCTTGAGGCAAGCGCCGGAGATATGAATGTGACTTTGAATTGGGAGGATTATGAAAATGCCAAACCATCTGAATATTTAGTTATCTGGACTACTGGTGATGCTGGTTCGACAGGTGGGCAGATGACGGTAGAAGCCGGAAAAAAGACGGTGCTTATTGAAGACTTGCAGAATGATGTGGCTTATACGTTTTCCGTACAGCCTCGTTATACCGGTGGCCTTGCCAGTAAGATTTCTGTAGATTGTACACCTAAAAATTTGCGTTATCCTGTAACCGACTTAACAGCCGTAGCAGGAAACGGACGGGTTAGGCTGAATTGGACCAAACCGGCCAGTGAACGTCTTACCGGTTATCAGATTTCCATAAATCCCGGTAATAAGGTGATTACGCTGGATGATGTTTCGCAGGATTTTTATCTGATTGACGGACTTACCAACGATCAACCGTACACTTTCACTCTGATAACTTCTTATCCTACAGGGAACTCTGTAGCTGTGGAAGTTTCGGCCACGCCGGGATTAGTATATCCGGTGCTGGTAAATGAAGAACCGGTAGTCTGGGAGGCGGTACAATTTATGTGGAATGATATGTATTTCATGGCTGGTAAGGTAGAAGCTGTCAGTTGGGACTTTGGCGATGGAACCACTTCGGGAGAAATGAATCCGGTGCACGCTTATGCGACACCTGGAACATACACTGTCTCTGTTACCGTGACCTATACGGACAAGACGACCGAAAGCGGAAGTATGGAGATAACGGTGGTTTCTTATAAATGGAATTCGCTCCCTTTAAATTTCAGTGGTTTGACGGGGTATGTCAAAGCGTCCAATCCGGTCTTTTCACCCGACGGACGAACTCTGTATATCCCTACATCGACTCCAGCAGGACACCTATTTGCCATTGATGCGATAAATGGCGAGTTCAAGTGGGTGTTTGCTATCGGAAAAGTTACGTATGGTGGCGGTGCATTGGTTGGTGAGGATGGGACTATATATCAATGTGTCAAAGATAAGTCAATTGATAATGTTTATGCGATTAATCCCAATGGAAGTAAAAAATGGTCTATCAAACTGGATCAGGCAATCGGAGCTTTCCCAGCCCTATCTGCGGACGGAGTGCTTTATTGTCTTACGAACAAAAGCACATTATATGCAATCAATGTATCCGACGGGAGTGTTAAATGGGAACAAGCGTTGGACGGAACGGTAGGCAGTGCAGTAGCTATTGATAAAACCGGAACAATTTATGCCGGAACAAACAGTGCCATATATGCTTTTAGTCCGTCGAAAGAAGAACTGTGGAAGTTGTCGGGCATCAATGTTACGGAACAAGGTGCTTTCGCTTTGGATGGAGACTATTTGTATGCCACCTTGAAATCGAAAGGTGGATTGATTGCTGTGAATAGAATGACAGGTGCGAAGGAGTGGAGTTATCCCACATCCGGTGGAGATACGTATTTCCCGATTGTAGATAAAGAAGGAACTGTATATTTCACGGAAAAAGGTTCCCACACCGTATATGCTGTCCGTCCGGGTGGGCAGATGAAATGGACTAAGGATATCGGGTCAGCCTATAACTTAATATATAACGGACTTGCATTGAGCGAAGATGGAACACTGTATGTAGGAACACAGAAAGGCAACAAGATTTTTGGTCTGAATGTTGCAGACGGAAGTATTGTCGCGGAAGAAAGCGTAGGCCAACAAGTAATGGCGGCGGTTACGATTGGTCCGGATAGGCGCCTTTATTTCGGAACCATCGGAACGGAAAATGTCGGAGCTATCAAAACGTTGGCTATTGATAAAGCTCCCGAAACTGCTTCTTGGAGTGTACGTGGCGGCGACCTTCAGGGTACAAACCGTCAAAAGTAAGTTTGAACTTTTAATAATAGAAAATAAATGAATAAGTTAAGAAATATACAATATATCCTTTTCTGTCTGTTAGTAGTGGGATTTATGAGTTGCAATGAGGATGATAACCATAGTACTACGAAGAGTTATGAAGGAATGCTCGATAAACTCTCTGAGGAAGTGAATGCAACCGCGCAAGAATTGTGGAGCACGTCTCCACTCAGTTTTGATGCGAAACGTTCCGGTGCTTTGAACAAAATACAGGAATATGCAGATGGATGCCTTAGCGATTATTTCACGGTTTTTCTGAATGGATATGAGCAGGCGAGCAAAAACATGGAGAAAGCCGAGCCGGTTTTAATCTATTATCGAAGTGCTTTTGACCGTGTATTGGAAGGTGTCAAAAGCTCTACGGTAGAAAATGGAACGGCTGAAATCTGGATGTTATATAATATGGGTTATATCGTGAAGACTCCTTCCGGTTGTTTTGCGGTGGATATCTCTCATCGTTGGGCAAAAGAATTAGCTCCTTATATTGACTTTCTGTGTGTAACGCATAATCATGCCGACCATTACAATAAAGACTTGATTCAGGCTATGTTCGACCTTGGTAAACCGGTTTTTTCAAATTATCTTCAAGATGAGTCCTATGCCTATACATCCAAAGTTCCGGCTGATTATACTATGGGCAAGTTCAAGATTCATACCAGTATTACCGACCATAACAATTCGGGGTTGTCTAATTTTGTAACTGTATTTTATATAGATTGTGGCGAAGATTCGGGTAACTTTACCCTGATTCATACGGGAGATTCTAACTTTAATCCGGAGCAATTTACTAATATTGCGTCTCGGGTCAATGTCTTGATTCCGCGATATGCACCGAATGCTTTGACCGAAAACAACATTATCGGTACAGGAAGAGGACAAGTAGAGCCGGACTATGTGTTATTATCACATATACTCGAATTGTCTCATGCCGACTCGGAAGATTCCCGTTGGACGATGGAACAAGCTTGGGAACGCGCTTCAAAGATTCATTGTGACCGGACGTATGTACCCATGTGGGGCGAAAGGCTGGTTTGGAAAAATGGAGAGTTAAATTGATGAAGAAGTATCTATTGACAGGGGTGTTGTCCGCATTCGTATTCGTGTGTAATGCACAGGAATACGAAGTGGGGACAACCACCGCTATCTGGAAAAATCCAGTGGCGGCGGACTTCCAAGAGGCGAAAGCGCAAGGAGTCCGATACATTGAAGTGGCTCTTAACCAGTGCTATCGAGGTGTTCCGACAGAAGAGGTGATATCTCGCATCCAGATGATGAAGAGCAAAGTGGATAGTGCCGGGATTCAAGTATGGTCTGTTCATTTGCCTTTTTCCCGGACGTTGGATATTTCGGTAATGAATGATTCGCTTCGTGAAGAAAATGTTCGTTTTATGATAAAGATGATAAAGCAATGTGAACTTTTTAAACCCGTCCGGCTGGTACTGCATCCCAGTTCCGAACCGATAGCTGATAGCGTTCGCGCCCGGCGTATAGTAAATGCACGGGCTTCTATTGCTCGCCTCAAACCGTATGCTGACCGCATCGGTGCAGAATTGTGTATCGAGAATCTCCCACGCACTTGTTTGGGAAACACTCCGGAAGAGTTATTGGAAATCATCCATGATATTCACGGAGTGAAAGTTTGCTTCGATACCAATCATTATAGCCAGGGGACTACCGAACATTTCATGAAGGTATTAGGTAAATATGTAGGAACGATTCATGCTTCTGATTTTGATGGCGTGAATGAATGTCACTGGCTCCCCACGCAGGGTAAAATTGACTGGAAGCACCTGGTGCATGACCTGAAAAGCAATGGATATCAGGGAGTATTTATGTATGAAGCAATAAAAGATTGTGACCGTAATAATACCCGTCCTGTCCCGGCACGAATCAAAAAAACTTATGAGGAAATAATAAGCAGGGATGTAACCGGAAAATAAGAAGAGGATTGTGAAACATTAAAATAAAAATATCATGAAGAAAATATATTTGTTTTTATTATTGCTTGTTTGTTCTCAATTAAGTTGGGGGCAGGACAAAGCAACACTGGTCAGGAATATCTTTTTAGGCAATAACGTCTCTCAACTTTTAGTCGTGTCGCATCGTGCCGATTGGCGCAATGCTCCCGAAAACTCTTTGCAAGGCATTCAGAATTGTATCGATATGGGAGTAGATATGGTGGAAATAGACTTGAAGAAAACAAAGGACGGGCATCTTGTCCTAATGCATGATAAACTAATTGACCGTACCATGAACGGTAAGGGACGTGCCGAAGATTATACTCTGGCCGAGCTAAAAGCGCTAAGACTAAAGAATGGAGCCGGTTGTAAGACTCGACATCAAATCCCTACCTTTGAGGAAGTGATGAATTTGTGTAAGGGGAAAATTATGGTGAACGTGGATAAAGGGTATGATTATTTTAAGGAAGCCTACATTGTTCTTGAAAGGACCGGGACGACAGACCAGTGCGTGATGAAAGCCGGTCTACCTTATGAACGTGTAAAAGCTGAAAACGGAGATGTGTTGGATAAAATGATTTTCATGCCTGTAGTAAACTTGCATAAAGAAGGTGCCGAAGCTATTATTGACGGTTATCTGGAGCACATGCAACCGACAGCCTTTGAACTGGTGTTTAATAATGACGGTCCTGAAGTGCAACGTCTGATAAAGAAAGTACGCGACAGTGGTGCCAAAATCTTCATCAATAGCCTTTGGCCGGAACTTTGTGGCGGACATGATGATGACCGTGCCGTAGAACTCCATCAGCCGGATGAAAGCTGGGGATGGATTATCGGGCAAGGTGCGAAACTGATTCAGACGGATCGCCCAGCATTGTTGCTGGAATATTTGAGGGCGAAGAAACTTCATGAATAAAGACTGAAAAATCATGTTTAAGTCTATTATTAATTTTTACCGGGTCTCACAACCGAGGCTTGGTAACGGGGACGTTTTGTCCGGAAATTCCTTATCCAGCGAGTCTTTGCCCGCGCAGAAACGACGTTTGAAACATCTGCAATGGTCCACTTTTCTTGCGGCAACTTTCGGCTACGGCATGTATTACGTCTGCCGTCTCAGCCTGAACGTGGTAAAGAAACCCATCGTGGACGAAGGTATCTTTTCAGAAACCGAGCTTGGCATCATCGGTGCGGTGCTGTTCTTTACCTATGCCGTGGGTAAGTTTACGAATGGTTTCCTGGCGGACCGGAGCAATATCAACCGCTTCATGGCTACCGGTCTTCTGGTAACTGCTTTGGTGAATCTTTGTCTGGGGTTTGTGAATTCATTTATCCTGTTTGCTATCCTTTGGGGGATTAGCGGTTGGTTCCAGTCCATGGGGGCGGCTTCGTGTGTGGTCGGCTTGTCCCGTTGGTTTACGGATAAGGAACGCGGTTCTTTTTATGGTTTCTGGAGTGCGAGTCACAATATCGGGGAGGCGATGACATTTATTATAGTTGCTTCCATTGTGAGCGCTTTCGGGTGGCGTTACGGATTTTTAGGTGCGGGGCTGGTCGGCCTGATTGGTGCATTAATAATCTGGCGTTTCTTCCACGATACGCCGCAGAGCAAAGGACTTCCCGCCGTCAACGTGCCGAAAGAGACGAAGGGAATGAATACGTTGGAGGCGGAAGCATTCAACCGGGCACAGAAAGCCGTGCTGCGCAATCCTGCCATCTGGATACTTGCCCTAAGCAGTGCTTTCATGTACATCAGTCGGTATGCGGTGAACAGTTGGGGCGTGTTCTATTTGGAGGCACAAAAGGGATATAGTACGCTGGATGCCAGCTTTATTATTTCCATTAGTTCGGTGTGCGGCATTGTCGGTACGATGTTTTCCGGAGTTATTTCCGATAAACTGTTCGGTGGACGCCGCAATGTACCGGCTTTGATTTTCGGGCTGACCAATGTGGTGGCTTTATGCCTGTTCCTGCTTGTTCCCGGCGTCCATTTCTGGCTCGACGCTTTGGCGATGGTGCTCTTTGGGCTTGGTATCGGTGTGTTGATTTGCTTCCTCGGCGGACTTATGGCGGTAGATATCGCTCCGAGAAATGCTTCGGGTGCCGCATTGGGAGTGGTGGGCATAGCCAGTTACATCGGTGCAGGATTGCAAGATGTGATGAGCGGCGTACTTATCGAGGGAAACAAAGCGACGGTGAATGGAGCGGATGTCTACGACTTCACCTATATCAATTGGTTTTGGATAGGCGCGGCACTGCTTTCGGTGCTGTTGGCATTGTTAGTTTGGAATGCCCGGAATAAAGAGACGGAATAACAAGCTTTCCGGCATGTAACCTTGATTGGGAAACATGCCGGAAACTTTCATTTATGAATATTTGATGCGTCTGTCCTGCTGTGTCTTTTCGTTCATTTTGCAACAAAACTACTACGGTTTTTTTCATCATAAAACCGTCATCCGTCACTTTTCGCCTTAATATCATTACACACAGCCTGTTACACCGTGCTGGTTTGAGTGACGGTTAGTGACGGTTTTTCCGAACCGTCACTCTTTTTGGGCGGAATCTCCCGCCGTTTTCGTCCGTAACTAACTCTAAATGAATGATTCTACCGACTTACTTCATCCTTTTTCCTATTCTTTGCAAATAACCTTTATTAACACGCAATTGGACGCTATTTTGCCCGTTCCCCTTCAAAAACCTTGCAATCCTGCTATAAACAGCGCTGCATATAAGAAGAAAACCACGGGTTCAAGCGCCGGAATGCCTGTACTTTTTCTTCCGATTGTGCGTGGATAATCTGTAAAAGGTGCATGGAAAATACAGCGAAACTTCGTTTATTTCCTTGTTTCCGGGGCGGGGGCTGTCCGGCCCGCGTACGAAAACCGGAGAGCCCTCGCTCGGAGGCTGTTCAGCCCTCGAACGAGGGACGAAGTTTTACATGAAGTTTAATGACAAAAAACAGCCGGATAAGGTGAATTTTTGCTTCGCTTTTGTGCTATTATATACAGGCATTTCGGGAGCTGAACAAAGGCTTTTTATCGGTTGATAGCGGGGCTTCGGACTATCAGGAACCCGCAGAAGAAGCAAAAGCGAATACTAAACAACAAAAAAAGAAGGAGTGTCAAAAGTGCATTAAACACAGAGTCACAGAGACACAGAGTTTTTTAAAGTACTCAAAATAAGCTCTCTGTGTCTCCGTGACTCTGTGTTCAATCTTTTAATAGTGCGTTTTGACGCGCCCTCATTCTATATCTTCAATCAGCTTTACTTAGCCAGATCTTCAATCACCTTCATAATCTGCTGACCTATTTCCTCGGCAGCTTCCGGAGTGGCGGCTTCGCTATACACGCGGATAATCGGTTCGGTGTTGCTCTTGCGCAGGTGCACCCACTTATCAGGGAAGTCAATCTTCACACCGTCGATATCGTTGATTTCTTCGTTGCGGTAGATTTCCTTCACTTTCGCCAGGATGGCGTCTACGTCGGTGTCCGGAGTGAGGTCCACACGGTTCTTTGCCATGAAGTATTCGGGATAAGAAGCGCGCAGTTCGCTCACTTTCTTGCCTTCGTGTGCCAGGTGGCTCAGGAACAAAGCGATACCTACGAGGGCGTCGCGGCCGTAGTGGCTGGCAGGATAAATCACTCCGCCGTTTCCTTCACCGCCGATAACGGCGCCTACTTCCTTCATCTTCGTAGTCACGTTCACTTCGCCTACGGCAGATGCGTAGTATTCCTGTCCGTACTTACGGGTTACGTCGCGCAGGGCGCGGGTGGAACTCAAATTGGAAACCGTATTGCCCGGCGTATGCTTCAATACATAGTCGGCAACGGTCACCAGCGTATATTCTTCGCCGTACATCTTGCCGTCTTCGCAAATCATGGCAAGGCGGTCTACGTCCGGGTCAACCACGAAAGCTACGTCGGCTTTGCCGCCTTTCATCAGGTTCATGATGTCGCCCAGGTTCTTTTCCAAGGGTTCGGGGTTGTGCTGGAAGTTTCCGGTAGGTTCGCAGTAGAGCTTTTCCACATGCTTCACGCCCAACTGTTCGAGCAGTTGCGGAAGGATGATGCCGCCTACGGAGTTCACGCAGTCGATGGCTACGCGGAAGTCGGCTTTGCGGATGGCCTCCACATCTACCAGGTCGAGCGCCAATACGCTGTCTATATGTTTCTGATTAAAAGTCAGGTCTTTGCGGTAAGAGCCCAGGTGGTCTACATCGGCAAAGTCAAACTCCTCGGCAGCAGCGATTCGCAGCACTTCCTGCCCTTCGGCGGCATTGAGGAATTCGCCTTTCTCATTCAGAAGTTTCAATGCATTCCATTGCTTCGGGTTGTGAGAGGCAGTCAGGATGATACCTCCACTGGCACCTTCCATTGTTACGGCAAGTTCGGTGGTAGGAGTGGAAGCCAAATCGATGTCCACTACATCCCAGCCCATGCCCATGAGGGTGCCGACCACTACGTTCTTCACCATTTCACCCGAAATGCGGGCGTCACGGCCTACTACAATCTTGTTACTTTTTACAGTACACGTTTTGCGGATAAGGGTAGCATACGCAGAAGTGAATTTCACAATGTCGAGCGGGTTGAGTCCCTCCCCTGCTCCACCGCCGATAGTTCCGCGGATTCCAGAGATAGATTTGATTAGAGTCATAGGTTAAATATTTAAATAGATAATTGATTATACAATGAAGCCGGATATACTTCCAGACTTATCGCATTTATAATAATATCAGGCTATTCTCAACTGCTGAATCAAAGGCTGATTCACATTATCAGATTTGATATTTAGTAAATTTGATATTTAGTAATATCGTAATAGTAAGGATAAACCTCCCGCATAGATTCCTCATGTCCCATCTTCGACGGAACAATTAATCTTACATGTGCTCTGTCGCGAACATACGTCAACGGAACCAACCAACCGGCAGGCACTTGCTTTCCATAATAGGCTTGCATGTAACCGGCCAAAAATTTACCAGCTATAGAAGTTGAACTTACAGTATAGAGAAATTCATCCACTACTTGAACATCATTTAAATTAGATAAAGTAGTATCTTTTTGAACCAGACCATACTCCATAAAACGCACCAAGATTTTATTGTTACTCCTCATTGTATCTGCCAAATTCTTCGAGCCTTTATCTACAATCTGCATGTATACACCACTCGCAAGCTGTACAAACTCATTCTTTTCGAGGTTAGTAGTAGAATCCTGGTCATAAAACTCTGTTTGAGAGATAACCTTTATGTTACGACTTCTGATAAAATCATTGATAAGTTTCTTTTCTTCGTCTAACATCTCAGCATAGGTTTTACTGTTGTCGCAAGCCTGAAAGCTAATAGTTAAAGCCAGTAAAGATAAAAAAAACAAAGTAAGCTTCTTCATTTCCGTGATTTAGTAAATTCGTACAAATGTATCTGATTTCCATGAAAGTTGAAAGAGACAGGTAGAAAGTTCGTATCTTTTAACCTTTTGCCTTGAACTTTTTTTATCCTTTCGCATTCAACAACGGCTTAAACTTCTCCAAAGCCGCCTCCAGAATCTGCTTCGCTTCTTCCATCGTGCCGTAGATTTCTCCGCCGGAAGCGTTCAGGTGTCCGCCGCCGTTGAAGAATTCGGCTGCCATCTGATTGCACGGGAACTTGCCTACCGAACGCAACGACACTTTTATCATAGGCTTTTCGGTATCCTCGCGCAGGAAGCAGGAGAAGATTACGTTCTTGATGCTCAACGGTATATTGACAAACCCCTCGCTGTCGCCGCGAATGTAGTTGAAGAGGCTCTGCTCTTTCTTGGTCAACGTGATGAGCGCGGCACGGTGGTCGTGATATACCTTCATGTGCGACAGCACGTGCCCCATCAGGCGCAAGCGGCTTTCGGAGTAGGTGTTGAACACCTTCCGGTATATCTCGTCTTTATCGATGCCCTTGGAAAGGAGTTCACCGATGATGAAGTAGATTTCGCGGTTATTGGAGTTATAGGTAAAGCCGCCGGTATCGGTCATCATCCCCGTATAAATGCACTCCGCCCCTTCTTTGGTGATGTCGCTGAAATAGCCCATGCGGCATATCAAGCGGAACACCAGTTCGGAAGTAGAAGATATGCCGGGATGGGAAATGATGATTTTGCAGAAGTCCTCCGGGTCGAGGTGATGGTCTATCAGAATCTTCCGGGCAGGAGACGCGAGCACGATGTCGCCCATGGCGTCGATGCGATGGATGGCGTTGAAGTCGAGGCAGCATATCACGTCGGCTTCCATAATCAGTTTGTCGGCAAACTCCTTGTAGCGGTCGTACAGCAGGATGTCCTTACTGCCCGGCATCCACTTCAGGAAATCGGGGAAGGCGTTGGGGACTATGACGCTGACCTCCTTGTCCTGCGTGTTCAGGAAATGCCATAATCCCAGCGAGGAACCGATGGCGTCGCCGTCAGGGGCCACATGTGAAACAATTACTATCTTATCAGCACGCTCGAACCACTTGATAAAGTGGTCTATCTTGGACTGTTCTATTACTTTAGTCAACATTGGGTTATTTACTATTAGACGATTTACTATTAGACAATTTGCTCCATAGACGGGGACTTGTCCGGGTATCTATAACAATTGGAGGGGACAAAAGTACGAAAAGTTTATGATTTATAATAATATACCGACAGAACCTTTTTCAGAAAGAGAAAGGCAGGGGATTCCCAGGCGGGAACAATCGCCCTGCATCTGGCGCCGGCGGGCGATGGAAAGCGAAGGGGCGAGCACCACCGTGCCGATGGCAAAGAGGGAGGAGAGCGCCCGCAGATTGCCCCGATATCCGTGGGTAACATACAGATAATCAAGCGGCAGCTTCTTCTCCGCCACTTTATCCAGCCAGCGGTTGTCGGTCAGGAAGCAGACGCTTTTCCCGCCATAGAAAAGCATCCGGTCGCGGTAAGTCAGTTCCGGCAGGGAACAGTCGTTCGCCATCCACGCGGGAGGGGCTAAATGCAGGCGGTTCCAATGCGGAGACAAGGCGCGCTGCAAGTAGTGCCTGTCGGACAGGCTGTCCGCATCTATCAGCCACGACCGGGCACCGTCCGTCAGGCAATGCACCGCCGGACATCCGCGGACATTATAGAAGGTGATGCTCCGCCGGGGAGCGTTCCGAAGCGTGGCAAAGGTGTGGTAAGACACGCAGAACAACAGTCCCACCAACGCCAGGCGGACATTCGCCGCCGTACACCGCCGGAAGCCGCGGCACATCCACAGCAAGAAAAGATAAAACAGCAAGAGTTCCCATCCGTCTATCCAAATTCGTTCGATCGAGGCGAAAGGAAGGTGTTCTATCCCGTGCAGCAACGTGTTTTGCAGATGTATCAAGGTACCGACCGCCTCCACCAACAGATGTTGCAGGACGGGAAAAGGCGTCAATACGAAAAGCAGTACGGCAGCGTACATGATGAGGGACACACACGGAACTATCCAAAGTCCCGTCAAAAGGAAATGGGTGGGAAACCGGGAAAAAGAGAATATCACCAGAGGCGCCGTACCTGCCTGTGCGGCGATACAGACCGTCGCCAGTCCCCAGGCAGCCTTCAGCAAGCGGTTATCGGTGCTCCACAACCCGTACAGCTTCGGCTGGAGAAGCACAATCGCCGCCACCGCCGCAAAGGATAACCGGAAGCCGATATCGAACAGCCAGAAAGGATTGAACAGCAACATCCCGAAAGCGGTCACCGCCAGCGTATTCAGCGGCATCGGTTTATGCTTCTGCAGCAGGGAGAGGGCGAAAAGGGAACACATCACCACCGCCCGCACCACGGAAGAGGACAATCCGGTGAAGAAAGCGTAGCTCCACAACGGCAACAGCATCAGCGGCAGCAAGAAGGATTTCAGAAACGGCCACCTCTTCCACAACGGGGCACAGAGAAAGAAAAGCAACGCATAGATAAAGCCGACGTGCAAACCGGACAATGCCAGCACATGGCTGGCGCCTGCCACGGAGTAAGTTTCCACGATCTCTTCGTCCAGCAACTCTTTGTCGCCCACTGTCAATGCGGAGAATACTGCCAGTTCGTCGCCGTCCAGACCTAAACGGCGGTAGTATTCCACCACTTTCTCGCGATAGTCCAAAGCCCTCTGCCGCAAGGTAAGCCCGGACTCGTGTCCCGTCACCTTCCACTGCCCGGCGTCTATGTACGCCGTGCCGCTTATCTCCTTGTGGAGGAGGTAGCGGGCATAGTCGAATTCATCGGGATTGCCATTGTTGACAGGCGGAGTGAAGCGGGCGGATACCAACAACACATCTCCCCTGCGCAACGTAAAAGCAGCGGAGTCTTTCGGAAAATAAAGCAGAAAACGGTGTTCTTTCCGGTCGGGCAGCAGGGTGTCGCCCCTGACCTCTCCTTGCAGGACGGCACGAAAGGATAGGCTGTTCTTCTTGATTTCCGGCTTTTCAGTAAGCAGCACTTGGCAGACGGAAGGCTCGCCGTCGGGCGCAGAGGTATATTCCACCCGCTCCAGCCGGGCGCCGGTCAGGGAAGCACCGAAAGCGAATATCACGAGGAAAGCGGCCGCAGAGAATATTCCCCACCGGGCAGTTCGCCGGGAGACGGCATACGCCACCGCCAACAGGGCGATACCAACCGGCCAACTTCCCCACGGCCATACAGAAGGGAAGGTATCGCCGCAGAGGATACCCCCTGCCAACGGCACCAATAGTCGAAGGAAAGGATACCGTTGTAGGGTGTATGATATCAATGATTGGTTTTAGAGGTTCTTCAGTGCGCTGATAGCTTCCACGGGGTCAGTGGAAGCGAAGACGGCATTTCCTGCCACAAGTACGTCCGCCCCTGCCTGGACCAAACGGGCGCCGGTCTCCAGATTCACCCCGCCGTCCACTTCAATCAAGGCCTGCGAACCGGTAGCGGTAATCAGTTCGCGAAGTTCGCGCACCTTGTCCAGCGTATGTTCGATGAATTTCTGGCCGCCGAAACCGGGATTGACGCTCATCAGCAATACCATATATACATCCTTGATTATATCCTTCAGCAGCATCACCGGCGTGGCGGGATTGATGGTGACCGCCGGTTGCATTCCCGCTTCGCGGATTTGCTGTATCACCCGGTGCAGATGCGGGCAGGCTTCATAATGCACATTCATCACATGAGCGCCCAGCGCCTTTACTTCGGGAATGAATTTCTCGGGCTGCACAATCATCAGATGCACGTCCAGCGGTTTCTCGGCAAGCTTGGCGACGTACTTCAGCACCGGAAAACCGAAGGAGATATTCGGCACGAACACTCCGTCCATGATGTCGATATGTACCCAATCGGCTTCGCTGCCGTTAATCATTTCCAGCTCATTGGCAAGGTAGGCGAAGTTGGCGGAAAGAATCGAAGGTGATATAATCGGTTTCATAACAATTATTATAAAGGTTCTGTTTCTTATAACGCACAAATGTATGGAAAAGATTTCAATCAACCTAATATTCTGTGGAAGGAGATTACGCACTCAGCGCTCGCCCGAGAACCATGCCTTGAACTCCCCCGCCCTTGCCTTACTCACCACAATCTTTTCCGGAGCGGCGATATGCAGATTGATGGCGAGGCGGTTGTTGAACCACAAATCGACATCTTTCACCGCTTCGCGGGAGATGAGATACTGGCGGTTGGCACGAAAGAAAAGCGCGGGGTTCAGGCAATTCGCCAACTCGTCCAGCGTCTGCGTAAGCACATAGTCCTTGCCCGTCTTCGTCATCGCTTTCACAATCCCGTCCGCTATGTAGAAGTAAGAAATCATATCCACAGACAGCGGCAAGAGCTTGTCACCCTTGGCCGGTACCAGGAAGTGAGTCTTATAACTCTCTTCCCGCTTCAGGGCCTGTATCAGTTTCAGGAAATCGGAGTCGCCTGAAGGCGCCTTGTGCAGATGTTCCAGCTTGGCAAGCGCCGCCCGCACATCTTCTTCGCCGATGGGTTTCAGCAGGTAGTCGATGCTGTTGACCTTGAAAGCGCGCAACGCATATTCATCATAGGCGGTGGTAAAGATAACTGGGCACGTGATATCCGTATGCTCGAAAATTTCGAAAGCCGAACCGTCTGCCAGGTGGATATCCATAAACACCAGCTCGGGCATATCGTGTGCGGCGAACCAGTCTATCACATCCGCCACGCTGTCCAGCGTATCTATCACTTGGATGCCGGGCGCCACCTCTTCCAGCACGGAGGTCAGATTGCGCACAGCGGCTTTTTCATCTTCTATAATCAGAGCTTTCATCAGTCAGCAAGCGTTAATGGTTTCACAAGGGGGATGCAGACGCTGAACTTGCCGTTTGCTTCCGTTATCTGTATTTCCTTGCCGAACAGCAAGTCATAGCGTTTGGCAAGATTTGCCAATCCGATACCCGTTCCCGAAAGAGCCGTGCGGCGCAGTTGCAAATCGTTGCCGATGCAAAGGGACGCCTCGCCCTCCGCGCCCGGCAGTCTCACGGTCCGGATGTCGATGGTAAGAGGTTTCCGGTTGCTGATTTCATTATGCTTGATGGCATTCTCCACCAATGTCTGGACAGAAAGGGGCGGCAGGCAATAATCCATCAGGCGTTCATCTATCCCGATATGGAAATGCAGGTTGTCTTCGTAGCGCATCTTCATCAGAAAGATATAGGCGTCCACAAAGTCAATCTCCTCGCGCAGGGTGACGACATGCGCGTCGTTGTCCTGCAAGGTGTACCTCAGCACCCGGGAAAGCTCGCGGATGTAGTCCTGCGCCTTCTCCGGATTCTCGCGCACCAGCGACAGGAGCGTATTCAGCGAATTGAACAGCATGTGCGGGTTCAACTGGTTCTTCAAGGCCTGATATTGGTTCTGGATATTCTCGGCGGCCAGCTTCCCATTCTGCAACAGCACTTCCTGCCGGCCACGTATCAGATAACTGATATAGCAGGCGCCGGTGACAATCAGGCTGATAATGAAATCGCGCATCGGATGGAGGTATTGATGCACCATGGCATCGATGGCGGGGATATTGAAATTGCGGTGCATATACACGAACAGCGCTCCCAGCAGCCTGCTCAGCAGCCACATCAGCACGAAGGACAGCAGCACCTTCCACCACGAGACACGCACCCTCGGATTGTTAAATCCGAACAGCAGGGAATTGACAGCGAAAAGCACCAGCAGCGAAAGAAAGGTGTATCCCACCTCGAAAAGCACGTCTACCGCCGACATCCCGGGGAACAGGGTCTCCTGCTCCACGGTGTCCGCCAGCGATACCAGTTCGGGAAAGTGTATCAGGAAACTGACCAGCAACGACACCAGTACAGTCATCAGGATGTATTTCTTATTTATCACTATCATTCTTACTTTCATTCGATTCCTCCGCAAAGATAATCATTCTGTTTCATTCCTTTTCCATTCTTGCCGACACATACATGCCGGGACGGAACAAAGGATTGGCATCGAGCACTTTCGCATACAGCTCGATGGAACGGTTGGAGTCGTCCACCTGCTGGCCGATGGACACTAAGGTGGCATGGAACGTGGTCTTGCCCAGTCCGTTGACACGGAACTGCACACGGCTTCCCACCTTCATCCCCGCCAAATCCTTTTCATAGGCGGTGAGGCGTACCATCGTCTGGCTTTTATCGATCAGGTCGCACAGCGGCTCGCCCACATCGAGGTACTTGCCCAGATTGACCTGCACATTGCTGATATAGCCGCCGACCGGCGCCTTCACCTCCAGGTAGGGACAGATGCCGGCAGACAGCAAGGCCTCCGGATTCACGCCCAGCAGGCGAAGTTGTGCCGCCGCTGCCTGCAAGCGGCTTTTCATCGAGAGGTAGTCCGCTTTGCTCTGTTGCAGCTTCTTCTGCGAGGCAACGGCTTCGCGGGACAAGGTTTGCTGCCGCTGGTATTCGGTTTCCAGATATTCCACCTGCGCATGGCTGTCCAGGTAGGTCTGTTGCAGTTCTATGAACGCCGGGTTTTCCAAAGTGGCCAGCACCGTACCTTTGGCGGCGTAAACACCCGGCAACACCGAGAGTTCTTTGACAATGCCGCCCATGCTGAGCGTGACGGTGGCAAAGTTCTTGGGAGGTATGACCAGCGTACCGTTGAAAGAAGCCGGATTGGCGATAGCGGTGGCGGACGTCACTCCGTCCACTTGGAGCGTGTCGGGCACATCCGCCACAACGGACGCCGTATCGGAGGCTTCCGTCTCTACGGTCACTTCCACCTGCCTGTTCGAGGAGTCACAGGATGCCAGCAGCCACACTGCAACAGTAAAAATTATCTTTTTCATAATCTATGTAGATGTTATTGATGATACAATTCATATTCCAGTACAGCCACATTGTATTGGTAGACTGTCTCGATATATCCTTTTTTTATCTCGCGCGCGGCATTCATGCTCTGCACATACTCGGTAATATCCGTTTCGCTTTCACGGAATTGCAAGTCCGCCGTCTTTATCAAGTTTTCGGCTTCCGCCAGGGCGGTGGAAGTATAGAACCGGAGGCTTTCCCCATAGCGGCGGATGCCGGCGCGGAGTTCCAGCACCCGGTTGTTCAGTTCGCGCGCATCCGCGTCCGCCCGGGTCTGCTCCATGTTGCGTTCCAGCTTCGCCTGCCGTATCTTGCTGCGCTGCGGCAAGAACCAGACCGGAAAGGAGACGCCTACCATCCAGGAGTTCAGCCCTTTGTCCGGAAGGATGTTCTGGCGGACATAGCCCACGGAGAGTTCGGGGAAGAAGCGGCTGCGTTCTATGTTCAGCATGGCTTGCTTCTCGCCTACCCGGCTTTGGAAATAATTCAGGTGGGCGGAAGAAAGCGACAGGCTGTCCGGATGTACCGGATAGAGCTGAATCGTAGTTTCATCGGGCACCACCGCCCCGGGCGCATAGCAGCTCCACTGCAAGCGGGAGGCTGCCAGCTTCAATTCTTCTTCGGACTGAAAAAGCTTGTTGCGCATGTCGGCGGCGATGGTCGAGGTCATGCTTTTCTCCAGCAGGGTGATGTCCCCCTGCCGGTAGCGCAGCTCGCCCGCCTTTTGTATGCGGTCCGCCCAGTCGCTCTGCTCCCGATACAAGTCACGGAGGTTCCAGGCATAGAGGTAATAGGCCCAGGCACGCTTCACTTCGGCTTTCACCTCTTTTTCCACCATCTGGCGGTAATAGGTACCGGTGGCGACCTGCCTGTTTGCCAGCGCATTCTTATAAAACGGAGCCAGGAGGGAGCCGAGCGGTTGGGTAACCGCCATTTCCTTGTCCTTGCGTTCCACACCGTTGAGTTGTCCCCAGGAATAGCTGAACTCGGCAGGCGCCAGTTCCACCACTTCCCCCCTACCGGCGCGCAGGCGTTTAATGTCGGTAGCCGCCATTCGCAAACGGGGATTATTGCGCATTGCCATTTCTATCGCCTCTTCGAGGGAGATGGTTTCCGGAGCCTCTTGCGCCACGGCGCGCATCGGCAGAGCCACCAGCAGCAAAGCGAACAGGCCGAGCCCCCACCCTTTGCCGAACTTACTACGTTTCCACATAACCGTTGAATTTACAATATGATAGAATACAGGAATTATCAGCAAGGTCAATACCGTGGAGATTATCAGTCCGCCGATAACCACCGTCGCCAACGGGCGTTGCACCTCGGCTCCCGCCGACGTGGCGATGGCCATGGGGACAAAACCCAACGAGGCAACCAGCCCCGTGAGGAACACCGGGCGAAGCAGCTCCGGACAGCTTTCGGCGATAACGCGGGAGGTCGTCTTGCGGTAGCGGGTGCTTTCGCGCACTTCATTGAAGTGGTTAATCATCAGGATGCCGTTGAGCACCGCCACACCGAACAAAGCGATGAAGCCCACTCCTGCCGAGATGCTGAACGGAAGCCCGCGCAACCACAAGGCGAGGATGCCGCCGATAAGCGACAGAGGCACGGTGCTGAATACCACCAGCGTGTATGTGACGGACTTGAATGCAAAGAAAAGCAACAGCAATATCAGCGACAACGCCACCGGAACGACAATCAGCAAAGTGTCGATGGCATTCTGCAGATTCTCGAACTGTCCTCCGTAGGAGAAGTAATAGCCGGGCTTCAGCGTAACGTTCTTTTCCAGCGTATTCTGTATCTCTTCCACCACCTGCTGTATATCGGCGTCACGCACGTTCACGCCAATCACGATGCGGCGCTTGGTGGCATCGCGATTAATCTGCAACGGCCCGTTCACCAGGTCGATGGTAGCCACCTCGCTCACCGGAATCTGTATCCCTTCGTTCGTACGTACGAACAGCATGTCCAGATCCAAATCCTTCACTTTATCATAGTCCAGCCGCAACACCAGGTCGAAACGCCGTTCGTTCTCGAACACCACTCCCGCCGCCTCGCCGGCATACGCCGTGCGTACCATCGTGTTCAGTTCTTCGATATTGATTCCGTAGCGGGCTATCTTGGCACGATTGTACTTCACCACCAGTTGGGGAAGCCCCATGGCTTGTTCCACGATGACGTCCGAAGCGCCCGGCACCTTCTCCACATATCCCGCCGCTTCTTTCGCTTTCGCGTACAGCTCCGTCATATCTTCTCCGTAGAGCTTGACGGCGATGTCGGCCTTGGCGCCTGTCATCAGTTCGTTGAAGCGCAACTGGATGGGTTGGGAAAAGTTGAACTCCGCCCTGTCGGTAAGCGGTTCAAGGGCTTCTTTCATCAGTTCCACCATTCCGGCGCGGGTAGACGCGCTGGTCCACTCCTTGAAGGGCTTCATGATAATCATCACATCGGCATCTTCCACCGCCATCGGGTCGGTAGGCACCTCCGCCGTACCAATCTTGGCAACCACATGCTTTATCTCGGGGAACTTCTCCATCAATATCTTTTGCGCCAGCCCGGACACTTCGATGCTCTCCGTCAGAGAGCTTCCGGCGGGAAGGGTCATCTGCATGGCAAAGTCTCCTTCATCCAGCGTGGGAATAAACTCCGCTCCCAGGCGGGTAAACAGAAACAGGCTGAAAGCCAATGCCAGGAAGGCCGCAGCCACAGTGGTGCGCACATGACGGAGACATCCGCCCAAGACACGGCGGTAAAGGCGGTTCAGTCTTTCGAAGAAATGGTCGGCAAACACTTTCTTCTCCTTTATCTCCCGCTTCAAGAAGAGGGACGCCATCATCGGCACATACGTAAGGGAGAGGAGCAGGGCGCCGATGATGCAGAACACCAGCGTTTTCGCCATCGGTGTGAAATACTTTCCTTCGATGCCCGTCAGCGTCAGTATGGGGAAAAACACAATCAGGATGATAAGGCCTGCGAAAGTGGCGGAGCGGACGACCCGAATGGCGCCCTGTTCCACCTCGGCGTCCATTTCGTCCCGCGTCAGCCGGCGTCCGCGGAGGCGGCGGCTGTAGATATGCGCCAAGATTCCTTCCAGTATCACGATGGAACCGTCCACCACAATACCGAAGTCGATGGCTCCGAGGCTCATCAGATTGGCGGAAACACCGAAGACGCGCATCATGATAAAGGCGAAAAGCATGGCGAGCGGTATGACGGAGGCCACGATAAGCCCGGCACGGACATTCCCCAAAAAGACGATAAGGACGAGGAAAACAATCACGGCGCCTTCTATCAGGTTGCGCACTACCGTAGAGATATTGCGGTCCACCAGCTCCGAACGGTTCAGGTAAGATTCGATGCTGAGACCTTCGGGAAGCATTTTCTGCACATTCTCCACACGTCTTTCGAGTTCGGTGGTGACAACATTGGCATTGGCTCCTTTCAGCATCATGGCAATGCCGCCCACGCACTCGCCCTTGCCGTCCATCGTCATGGCGCCGAAACGCTTGGCGCTGCCGAAGCGGACGGTTGCCACGTCGTCCACGTGGATGGGAATGCCGTTGCGGTTGGTGACGACGATGCGCCGGATATCTTTCAGGCTGCCTATCATCCCTTCGGAACGGATGTAATAGGCGCGGTTCGACTTCTCGATGTAGCTGCCGCCGGTGTTCTGGTTGTTGCGGTTCAGAGCTTCGAAGACTTCTCCGATGGTGATATTGAGCGAATAGAGGGCATCGGGGTCTACCGCTACTTCATATTGTTTCAGATATCCGCCAAAGCTGTTAATCTCCACAATGCCGGGAATGCCCGAGAGCTGGCGCTTCACAATCCAGTCGTGGATGGTGCGAAGCTCCATGGCGTCGTATTTGTCCTCATAGCCGGGGGCAACCTTCAGGATGTACTGGTAGATTTCTCCCAATCCGGTGGTGACAGGCATCAGTTCGGGAGTGCCCAGTTCGGAAGGGATTTCTCCCGCCACGGTCTGAATCTGTTCGTTGATAAGCTGGCGCGCTTCGAGGGTGGGTACGCTTTCTTTGAACACCACCGTCACCAGCGACAGTCCGAAGCGGCTGACCGACCGGATTTCTTCCACATTCATAATATTGCTCATGGCAATCTCGATGGGGAAAGTTATGAGTTGTTCTACTTCCTGCGGCGCCAAAGTGGGCGATACGGTTACAATCTGTACCTGGTTATTGGTAATATCCGGCACGGCATCGATAGGCAGCGTGAGCATGGCATAGATACCTCCCATAAGGAGGAAAAGCGTTGTCAATCCGACAAACAACTTCTTTCTGACAGAGAAACGTACGATTGCATCAAACATTTTTATCGGGTTTAATAGGATGGATGCAAATGTAGGGGATTCGGGAATAGAGTTGCCGAAAAAGAAGGTGAAGCGGAAGAAATGGGGGATGAAGTGACGTATAAGGAAAAGGGAGGAAATATTCAAAGAATGAGATGCAGGCAGTCCGGTTGACAGACGCAAGTGTTCAAGCGGACAGACGCAAGTGTCCAAGGAGACAGACACAAGCCTTCAAGAAGACAGACACAAGCTTCCAAGGGTACAGGTATAAGTGGCTGATAATAACAAGGATAAATACTGAAATAAAAGTAAGGATAAGTATGGGGAAGAGGTGTCAAAAATGAATTAAACACAGAGTCACAGAGACACAGAGTTTTTTAAAGTCTTCAAAATAAGGCCTCTGTGCCTCAGTGTCTCTGTGTTTAATTCTTAAATTGTGAGTTTCAACACACTCTCCTGTTTCACCGGGGTCTTCACCCATAATGAGGTAAGATTCAATAAATTGGGAGTAAGGGTGAAAGGTGAAGGCTGGATTTGCTAAATTTTATTTTTGAGTACGAAGGTGGATTATCTTATGCTATCTCACCTTAAACTCCTCCGTCAACCGGAAACCGCGCAGCAATTCGTCTGTTGCCAGGCGCTTCTTGCCCGGAAGCTGAAGGGTGCGGATGCCGATGAAACCGTCGGCGGCGGCAATGCGGAGATAAGTCTTGCCGTCGGTTTGCAGGGTGCCGGGGGATAATGAGTGCGGCTGGAGAATCTTTTCCGTCTCGAAAACCTTAAGGAGGAGGGGCGTCCCATCGAGCTGTATGAGTTCCGTCCATGCCGCAGGATAAGGAGAGAGTCCGCGGACGAAATCGTAGATGCGCTTCACCGGTTGGTTCCAGTCGATACGGCAGGTATCCTTGAATATCTTCGGAGCAGGGCGCAACTCGCCGACAGCCGCCATTTCTTCCTGGGGTATGGGCTGGACCGTGCCTGCCAGGATGGCGTCCACGGTTTCCACCACTAACCGGCCGCCCAGCATCATCAGTTTATCGTGCACGATTCCCACGTTATCGGTATCTGCAATGGGGACACGTACCTGTTGTATCACTTCTCCGGTATCGATTTCATGCTTCAGGAAGAAAGTGGTGATGCCGGTTTCCGTATCGCCGTTGATAACCGCCCAGTTGATGGGCGCCGCTCCCCGGTACTGGGGCAATAAAGAGGCATGAAGGTTGAAAGTGCCCAAGTGCGGCATGTTCCATACCACTTCGGGCAACATGCGGAAAGCGACGACAATCTGCAAGTCGGCTTTCCAGGCACGCAATGCTTCTACAAAGGTTTCGTCTTTCAACTTCTCCGGCTGCAAGAGCGGCAGGTCGTGTTCCAGCGCATACTGCTTCACCGGAGAGAACTGCACTTTATGTCCGCGCCCCGCCGGCTTATCGGGCATGGTTATCACGCCTACGATGTTATAACCGCCTTCTACCAGGCAACGCAAAGGTTCCACCGCAAACTCGGGCGTACCCATATAAACTATCCGTAAATCTTCTTTCTTCATCGTTACTCTCTATTTTATATAAAGTGAGAATGTGCCAAAATTTACGATTGAAAGGCTGAACACAGAGTCACAGAGACACAGAGTTCTTATTCTGAATACTTAAAACGCTCTGTGTCTCTGTGACTCTGTGTTCAATTCACTTTGACACCTTCTCAATTATAATGATAAATACTAATACTTTATTATCTCCCACAGCCGGCAACCGCTTTATTCATCCGAGAAATGCACCAGCACCTGACGGTAAGAGTTGAATATCTTCGACTTGGAAACAAATCCCAGATATTTGCCTTCGGCATCCACTACCGGCAGGTTCCATGCTTTCGTGTCGTCGAAAGTCCGCATCACCTGTTCCATGCTGTCCGTATCGTAAAGGCGGGCGGGGGCGGAGGTCATCAGCTTGCCCACCGTAAAGCGGTGATAAAGCTCCTGGCGGAACATAATGTTGCGTATGTCGTCCAGCAATACGATGCCAATCAGTTTGTCTTCCTTGTCGGTGACGGGGAAGACATTCCGGTGGGAAGCGGAGATAGCCTTTACCAATTCTCCGAGGTCCATTTCGGGGTGAACGGTTACAAAGTCTTTTTCTACTACGTTCTCCACCTTCATCAGGGTGAGCACCGCTTTGTCTTTATGGTGCGTCAACAGCTCGCCCTTCTTTGCCAAACGCATGGAATAGATACTGTGCGGCTCGAAAACAATAATCGTCAGATAGGAACTGACGGAAACAATCATCAGTGGCAGGAAGAGGTCGTAACCTCCCGTCAGTTCGGCAATGAGGAAGACGCCCGTCAACGGGGCGTGCATCACACCACTCATCACCCCCGCCATTCCCATCAGCGCGAAGTTCTTTTCGGGCAGGGACGGCGTAACGGCAAACTCGTTACTGAAATGGGAGAATACGAAACCGGCGATACATCCCAAGTAGAGGGAGGGTGCAAAAATACCACCACAACCGCCGCCGCCATTCGTGGCGCTCGACGCAAACACCTTAAACAGGATAATCAGTATGAGGTAGAGCAACAACAACTGCCCGTGACCGTAGAAGAAAGAGTTGTTCATCACCGTATCCCACTGGGCATTGCTCGAACCGTTCAGCAACAAATCAATCGTATCATATCCTTCGCCGTAGAGAGGGGGGAAAAGGAAAATCAGTATGCTAAGCATCGTTCCGCCCACAATCAGTTTCTTATAAGGCTTCTTCAGCTTGCCGAACAGCCCTTCCACCGAATTCATCGCGCGCGTAAAGTATAAGGATACCAATCCGCAAAAGATACCCAACAGGATGACGTAGGGAATGCGTTCCAGTTCGAAAGCCTGGTCGAGGTGGAACTTGAACATGGCTTCGGTCCCCGTCACGATGTAGGAAACCGTGGCAGCCGTTACCGCCGAAATCAGCAGGGGAAGGAGAGAAGACATCGTAAGGTCAATCATCAGCACCTCCAGCGTAAACACCAGTCCGGCAATCGGCGCCTTGAAAATGCCCGCCACCGCACCGGCCGCTCCACAGCCCACCAGCAGCATCAGTGTCCGGTGTTCCATCTTGAACATACTGCCCAGGTTGGAGCCGATGGCCGAACCGGTCAGTACAATCGGTGCCTCCGCCCCGACCGAACCACCGAATCCGATGGTGATGGAACTGGCAATGATGGACGACCACGTGTTATGCCGCTTGATGCGCCCTTGCCGGCGGGAGATGGCATACAGTATCTTCGTCACTCCATGACTGATGTCGTCCTTCACCACATAGCGGACAAACAGTCCGGCAAGGAAGATTCCCACCACCGGATAGACCAGATAAAGGTAGTTCGCTTCCGTGGAATTGAAGTTCTCGGTCAGGAAGTTCTGTATCCAGTGAATCAACATCTTCAGTATCAAGGCGGCAATAGCCGTAAAGATACCCACCAGAAAGCTAAGGAGCAATATGAACTGCTTTTCCTTGACATTCTTCTCACGCCAGATGATAAAGCGTTGCAGCCAACCAATCTTTTCTTCTGTCATCTTCTTTATTCCCGGATTATTTTAATGACACCGCCTTTGTCCAGCTTAATGATGCTCGAAGGTTTCGGGTTTGCCATTTCTTCCTGCCGATAACCGACGATGTAATCCACCGCCGCCTTCACTTCTTCACTGATTTCGCTGAAGTTGCGGGGAGAAGGCTGTCCGCTGATATTAGCGGAAGTGGAGACAATCGCCTTGCGGAATTGCTGGCAAAGCCGCTTCGAGAATTCCTCGTTCGTTATCCGGATGCCCACACTGCCGTCTTCGGCAATCAGGTTGGGCGCCAGGTTGCGCGCACCGGAATAGATGACGGTGAGCGGCTTGTCTGCCAACTCCACCAAGTCCCAAGCCACTTCCGGCACATCCTGAACATAGAAGTCCACCTTGACGGCGGAATCTACCAGCACCAGCATCGCCTTGCTGTCGGAACGTTGCTTAATTTCATATACACGGCGCACCGCCTCTTCGTTGGTGGCGTCACAACCGATTCCCCAGATGGTATCGGTAGGGTATAATATCACTCCGCCTTCACGCATTACCTGACAGGCTTTTTTAATATCTTCTATCATTTCTTGATGTATAAATACTGAGATTAACACGCAAAAGTACTACTTTTGTCGCATTAATAAAAAAGTTTAAGAGAAAACGATGGAAGAAATTCAATTTAACCACACCTTGCCTATACAACTGCGATTCAACGACGTCGACAAGTTCGGTCACGTCAACAATACCGTCTACTTTTCTTTTTATGACTTAGGAAAAACCGAATACTTCGCATCCGTCTGCCCGGATGTGGACTGGGAGAAAGATGGTATCGTGGTGGTGCACATCGAAGCGAACTTCCTTGCGCAAATATACGGGTCCGACCACATTGCCGTGCAGACCGCCGTCACGGAAATCGGGACAAAGAGTTTCCGCCTTGCCCAACGCGTCATCGATACGGAAACCGGGGAAGTGAAATGTGTCTGCACCTCCGTCATGGTGACTTTCGACCTCAGCCGTCACGAGTCCAAACCGCTGACCGACGAATGGGTGGAAGCCATCTGCCGATATGAGGGAAAGGATTTGAGAAAGAAGAAATAGCTGGAAAGAAGCTGTGCGCAAAAGTCGGCCGGATGCAAATTTATCAGGCTGTTTAAAGAGGAATAAAAAATATTATTCTATATTTGTTGCTTACTTTGAATGTACGACCTACTATGATTCGACTGATTCTACTAACCGACTTCACAGAATCCTTTTCATACAACCTATTGAAAGGCGTTCTGGCTTACTCTAAAAACCATGAGCCCTGGGTTGTGTGCCGGATGCCGCCTTCCTATAAACTGACTTACGGCATCGAAGGTGTGTTGAAATGGGCAAAGACATGGCAGGCGGACGCCATCATCGGCAGGTTTGACAACGATGATAATGTGGAGCTGTTCCGCAAGAACGGAATCATAGCCATAGCGCAGGACTACAAATCGAGGTTCAGTAATATCCCCAACATCACCAGCGATAACCGCAAAACGGGCAGAATGGCTGCGGAGTTCTATTTAAGCAAGGGATTCCAGAACTTTGCCTTCTACGGCTATCGGGATACGGTATGGTCGCAGGAACGGTGCGAAGGTTTCTACGAATGCATAGCCGAGCATGGTTTCGGCAATAATTTCTATTCCTATCAGGAGCAATCGCTGGACGACCTGTGGTTTTACGAAGCTCCGCCACTGCTTACCTGGCTGAAATCACTGCCCCAGCCCACCGCCCTCATGGCTTGCGACGATAATCAGGGCAACCGCATCACGGAGATATGCAAGGTGAACAACATCCGAGTGCCTGACAAGATAGCGATAATCGGTGTGGACAATGATGAAATCATCTGCAACCTGTCCGACCCTCCCCTCTCCAGTATCACCCAGAACATTGTACGGGGAGGCTTCGAAGCAGCCGAACTGATAGACCACATGCTGAATGATGAAAAAGACGATTGCCATGATGTCGTTATCCAGCCCGTCAACATCGTGAACCGGCTTTCAACCGATATCTACTCCACAGCGGACACTTATATACAGACTGCATTGAAGTACATCCATCAGAATTTCTCTACCGACATCACTGTTTCGGATATTGTGAAGCAGGTTCCCCTGTCACGCCGGCTGCTTGAAATCCGGTTTAAGGAAGTGACCCAACAGTCTATTCATAAATACATATTCAACCTTCGTATGGAGCGCTTCGCCCAATTGCTGCTGACCAGCAACGCACCCATTGCGGACGTGGCGGAACAGGTGGGGATAAACAATTTAAAGAATCTATCCCGGCAGTTCAAGGCTTTGAAGAATGTATCGCCGAATGAATACAGGAAGGAACATCAGATGATGGCTAATTATAACTTCTGAAAGGTAGTAAAAAGGGAATTGAACACAGAGGCACAGAGACACAGAGGTTTTTAAAATCAGTTATCACACTTAGTATCCGTCATTCAGAGCGAAGCAAAAACTATACCTTAATGTATAAACCTCTGTGTCTCTGTGCCTCTGTGTTCAATCTTTAATTATCAAGTCTTCAAACACTCTCGCCCCACCCGTTCAATCAGGTAAGAACAGCATTTCTTCGGTTAAAGGCGTTTCAAAGATGTTCCGTCCCGAATATCCGACTTCCAATTCCTGCCCCATATAGTCTTCAAAGTACAATAAATGCAGTTCATGCAAGCCTTTCTCAAGGGCAATCTTTCCTTCCGCACGGCGTCCGCTGTGCCCGCCATCGTTATCCACCACCAATTTGCCGTCTATATAAAGCACCGAACCGTCATCGGAGAAAGTATAAAAACGGTAGACACCTCGCTCGGGAATGTTCACCAGGGTGCGGAACTCATAGGCGAAATGGTCGGCAACCGGTGCATCCCCGATGGAGATATTCTTCATAATACCTTCCTTTACCTTCTTGCAACCGGCAATATCGGCAACGCGTTTGCACTTCCCTTCGTAATAGGTAAATGCTACTCCCTGCTTACCGGATATTTTTTTCCTAATAGGCTGGTAAATCATTGTCCGTTCTTCTTCGGCATTCAAGCCGGACGGATAATAATACGCATCCTCACGTCCGGCAGGAGTGGAAACCCAGGTATCGAACTTGAACTTACCTTCGAACAATTGGATAATACGCGCTCCACGTGTCAATGAACCGTAGGCGTCGGCGCCGGTCACCCTGCCGTAGCCTAACGCGATATTCTTATTTATCCCGATAAAATCGTTATCGTGGTCGTGTCCGGCAAATACACCCATGACATCTTTCTGTTCGATGAACGAGGCGAACATACCGGAATTAATCTTTGAGGCGGAAATTCCACCTTCCAGTGCATTGCCGTAGGTCTTCCCGTCACCCATAATCTCACCGAATTCCTGCAAGGGAATATGGAAGAAGGCCAAGGCGGGAACGGGTTTTCCTCCATTCCGCCCGGCATATTGCGAACTTTGCCGGCGATACCATTCTATCTGATTGAAATGTATCCAGTCGTAGGCACCGTAAATCTTTTCCGGCTGGTAGTCGTTAGAATCCAGGCAATAGAGCAAGGCTTCCACTTTTTCCTTATTCGCAGAACCGTATACGGGAATGACGCAGTTACCGCAACCCGCTATTTCTTTCGGCCCTTTTGCACCGGCATAAAATGGAGACTTTAAAAGGAAGTCGTAAATTTCATCCCGCGTCAGATACTCTCCGTCATGGTTTCCCATGGTGACAACAAAAGGAGTCTGCGCCTCTTCGAAGATGCGGACTACCTGTTTCCAACCTTCCATAGCAGGGTCATAGGTCACCACATCCCCACTCAGCACGGCAATGTCCGGATGTTCGGATTTCAACACCGCGCGGATAGTAGCCGCCGTTTCGGCACACTTTTCCGATTCGGGCATCCAATGCAAGTCGGTAAACTGGGCAACTACAAATTTCCCATCCCGAAATGAGAACCGGCTTTGAGCCGAAGACAAGACGGGAAGCATACATATCCATAAAAATAAAAGCGTAAGTTTCTTATTCATAAGTCAGTGATTTAAATCTATTACTTAGTATCAGTATCTAATCAATCTCTATTTCGTCCAAAGCCAATCTGCTTGGCTGCCCCTCGTGATAATAACCTTTCGGACAGAGCCCTCCGCTCAAGAATTCCAGGCAGACGTATCTTGCCGGCATCTCTGCAAACGAGAAGGAGACCGGAAAGCGGGTCGCTTCGGTAGGCGTAAAGTCATAGTCGAATCTCCGGTTACCGACGGAAGTAAACGTCTTGCCATCTTCCGACACCCCTACACTCAGCCCGCTTACCGGCCAAAGCATGTCATAAGGACGCCACAAGGAAGCAAAAGACACCTTACCGACAGGAATCGCCTTCCCTAAATCCAGCGTTATCCGCACCGTATCTCCGCTAAAGATGACCCAGCGCCTTAAATCACGCGCATATCCCCGGACACCATCCGTCAGCCCGATACCTTGGTTCATCTTTTCGCTTGCCGGAAGCGGCTCGCAAGTATAGCGACTCCCGGTAGCCTTGTTTACCGCAAAACTTTTGTGAGTGACCTTGCCCAACGGTCTGCCTTCCCTATACACCACCGCATAGAGAGTGGCATCGCCCGACAATCGTACCGGATTCTTATAAAGCAAGGATTCAGAAGATATCAGCGAGTCGTTCACCGCATAATAAATTTCCGAATCGGGGCAAAAAGTTTCCAAAGCGACTTCATAACCTTCCGAAGCGTCGTTCCACGCCCCCGAGAAATTCACTTCGTAGAAATTGCGGCAAGCATTTACCCCGCAGGCATCCAGTCTTTTGAATTCCTTATCCAAACGACGGACAAATGTGCCGAAATCCTTGTGCTCCGGTTGTGTCCATTGCACCTCCGCCATTGCCAGCAGACGGGGGAATGCCATATACTCGAAATATTCCGGTGTCTGAATGTATTCTCCCCACATATTGGCCTGCGTTCCGATGATATAAGACTGCTCCTCGGGCGTCAGTACGGAAGGAAGCGGATTGTAGGCATACACACTATCCAGCGGCAGGAATCCGCCGATGGCCAAGGGGGCAAACTCCGGGCTCTCCTGGTAATGGTCGAAATAGCATTCGTCACCCGGCGTCATAATCACCTTATGCTTCTGGCGCGCCGCTTCGATACCTCCTTCTTCGCCACGCCACGACATGACCGTGGCATTGGGGGCAAGCCCTCCTTCCAGGATTTCATCCCAGCCTATGATATCCCGTCCCTTGCTGTTGACGAATTCTTCGATGCGATGAATGAACCAGCTCTGCAAGGCATCCTCATCTTTCAGCCCTTCCCGCTTTATCAGCGCCTGGCAATCGGTGCATTTCTTCCAGGCTTTCTTGGGGCATTCGTCTCCGCCGATATGAATGTAATGGCTGGGGAAGAGGTCCATTACTTCCGTCAGGACATCTTTCAGAAAAGCGAAGGTGATTTCTTTGGGACAATAGACTTCGTCGAAAACATCGAAATAGTCGCGTACCACGTAGGTCTTCCCCAATCCGCAAGAATACTGCGGATAAGCGGCGAGGGCGGCGGATGCGTGTCCCGGCATCTCTATCTCGGGGATGACGGTAATGAAACGGTCGGACGCGTACTTCACGATTTCCCTGATATCCTCCTGCGTGTAATATCCACGCTGCTCTTTTCCGTCAAAACGCCGGGGATAGTAATAGTCGCAATGCCCTACCTGGGTCTGCTTGCGCCACGAACCTACTTCGATAAGCTTGGGATATTTCTTGATTTCGATTCTCCATCCCTGATCGTCCGTGAGGTGGAAATGAAACTTATTCAGCTTGTACATCGCCATCATATCCAGGAATTTCAGGACTTCTTCTTTAGGCAGGAAGTTACGCCCCACATCCATCATAGCGCCCCGATGCGGAAAACGCGGAGCGTCGGAGATATCCACCGCCGGAATTTCTATCTTTCCCTCATACGTACGGGCGGTATCATAAATCCCGGCAGGCATCAGTTGCAATAACGACTGAACGCCATAAAACCATCCCGCCCCCGATGCATTGGAAGTTATCCGGATGCCATCGGCAGCGACTTCCATCCGATAAGCCTCATCGGGCAGGGATTTATCTGTCAGGAAACGGATATCGGCTGGCTCGTCGGGAGAGACGGGCTTCAGCGTAACGGCTGTATTCTTCAGGGCATCCCGGAAATAGCGGAATACCTTCATGGCCGGTTCGTCGGGCGAAACGGCAATACTCTTTTCGCCTTGCAGGAGGTAGCTTCCTTTTCCGGTAGCCATCTGATTGGGCTGCGGTATGATGCCGTTGTCCTGCAAAGATATTTTTTGTCCTTCGCCGCACGAAAAGAGGGTAAACGATGCGGCAAGTAACCAGTATTTCATTTTCATAAGGTACGGGATAACAGGTCGGGATATTCCCGGATGGTTTTAAGCATAAGTTCTCCAAACAAGGTATTGACCCACGCAAACCAGGAACGGGTGAAATCTTCCGCATTCTCCGCATGGAAAGACTCATGCATGAATCCGGTTCCTCCGTCCGTATCGCGCAGTTGCTTCAGGCAAAGGCGTATTTCTTCCGGATTATCCGTAGTCATCGCTTTCATGATGATGCTCATAGGCCAGATGTAATTCAATCCCACATGAGGGCCGCCCACTCCTTCGCCCGCTTTTCCTTTGAAGAAATACGGATTGTGTTCGCTCCATATCATCTTACGGGTGTTCCGGTACAGGGCATCGTTGATGGAACAGTAACCGAGATAGGGAGCGGACAACAGGCTGGGCACATTGGCATCGTCCATGCACAAGGCATTGCCGAATCCGTCTACCTCGAACGCATAGACGCGTCCGCACATGGGATGGTTGACCGTTCCGTATTTGCGGATTGCCCCATCCACTTCCTCTGCCAGCGCGATGCATTCGGCGGCAAAGGCCTCGTTACGGTACACTGTTTTTTCTATCTCCGCCAGTTGCCGCAAGGAAACGACTGCAAACATATTGGAAGGAATGAGGAAACCGTATTGCGTGGCATCGTCCGAAGGGCGGAAAGCAGAAACTATCAGGCCGACCGGCTTCACGGGCGCTCCCCAGCCGTTGTTAATCTGTGAGTCCGTGGGACGGTCGCAATCGCGCATAAAGCTGTAAGGGCCTAAACCGTTTTTACGTTGCTGTTCCCGGAATGTACGGATAACGAGCAGCATGGCTTGATGCCAATCGGCATCGAACACAGCGGTGTCGCCCGTCAGTTGCCAATAGTGCCAGGCCAGGCGGATGGGGTAACAAAGCGAATCGATTTCCCATTTACGTTCGTGCAGTTCTTTCACCATGTGCTGCGTGTGGTCTGTCTCCCAGTAACTGCCTAAGGGTCCGTCATTAAAAGCATTGGCATAAGGGTCGATGCGGATGCATTCCGCCTGCCGGTTGATAAGCCCCGCTATCAGAAGCTGCAACTCTTTATCGTCTTTCATCAAAGGCAGATAAGGCCACACTTGCGCGGAGGAATCGCGCAGCCACATGGCGTCGATGTCACCCGTAATCACAAAAGTGTCCGGACGTCCGTCTTTCATCTTGAATCGGACGGTGGTATCGAGCGTGTTGGGGAAACAGTTCTCGAACATCCAGCGCAGTTTCTCGTCTTTTATCTTCGGCTTGTTCGCTTCGATAGCCGCCTCCACTGCCCGGGAGACGAAATGCCGTTTATCCACGGGAGGACGCAAAGAGACGTACTTCGGGTTGGACGTTGCAGAGGATGCAAACACGGAAGACGGACGGAGGGCCATCGCAGCCAAAGCAAGCCCGCCGGTCTTCAAGAATTGACGGCGTGACATATTGTTTTTCATGGTGTATGTTTTAATTTTCAATTAGAGTCAGGGAACGAAACACGGAGGCACAGAGCATTTTAAAGTATGCAAATTAAAAACTCTGTGTCTCTGTGACTCTGTGTTTCATCCACGACACATCTTCTTATCTGTTTCTTATTAATACGTATGCTTCCCGGCAGAAACCTGAATCTTCTTTTCTTTTCCTCCGTAAAGCACAAGCAGTTCGAAGTCGATGTCAGACTCCACCGTAATGCGGGGCTCGTCTTTGGCAGAACGGCGTGCCTCGGCTTTCAGGCTGATGACTCCTTCCGGGCCGAAAGGATATCGCTCTATTCCGTTCGCTTCAGTCAGGTTCATGTCCCAGACAATTTGCTTCTTGGCAAAATCTCCCTGGATGCCGATGATAAACTCTATCAACTCGGCGATAGGAGGAAGACCGGCCCAGCCTACAAACTTATCTCTTGCCATGAATCCCGGGTCTGCCGTCTCCGGAGAGTAATATTCCCAGAAAGTCCCCGTCTTCTTATATACTTCCAGCACTTCGCCGTAATGGTTCAGGGCTATCTCCCTCGCCAGTTGGCGATAACCTTTTTGCACCAGACCCTGCATCACCATATAATTAGTTCCCGGCCAGATTCCGCCCTGCCAGTAGCGCCCGTTCTCCTTATATTTAGGATGGTCGGCAGATAAAGAAGGGATACGGAACTTACGGTTGAAAGTCGCGGGATTATCCAGCTCTTTCACCATGCGTTCCAGTTGCAGGGAATCCAGCACATCGGTGTACAAAGCCCAATAAGCACCTATCCCCTTCGTATCGCAAAGCGAACCGTCGGCATACTGGTCGTACAGGAAGCCGGTCTTATCATCCCAAAGATTCTCCCGGATATATTTCCCCAGCATCTTGGCCTCGTCTTCAAATTCCTCTATCTCCTGCCAGCGCTCCAAATAGAATCCCATTTCCAGCAGGAGGTTGGCAGTAAACAATTGCTGCAAGTTGGTATCCAGCCAAATCATGTGTCCGTGGCTGTATATCGGACTATAACCCGACGGGACGCGGGGCATATTGTCCATACCCGTCCCCCACCCGCTGGACCAGTAGGTTCCATTCCGCCAAGTGCGGTTCATCTTCAACCATTTATAATAGGCGCACAGCACCGGGAATATCTTATGCAGGCGTTCCGTGTCGCCAAACTGGTGGAAATATACCATTTCGCACCAGGGCATCAGGTTGGGTCCTGTGCTGACCGGGTCATACCGCTCGAAGCAGTCGGCGCCGTCCGCCTTTATCTCCCGGCAAATGAATCCGTCGGGATGCTGCTTGGCGTAGAAATTGTCCAACGTACGCTGGAAAGGAAAGAAGCGCGTGCCGTAACGGGCAAACATCAGGATGAAAGAGGAATCCCACATAAAGATATTGCCGTTGTAGGCGGTGTCCAGATAGCTTGATACGAAGCCGGAACCCGGTTGCGGAGCACGGATGTTGCCCACAGCTATTTCCCATGCTTTCCAATACATTTCAAGTTCCTTTTCATGCCCCGCCCAGATAGGATTCGGAAGGATTTGCTTAGCTTCTTCAAAGCTCTTCGGCTCGATTGTCTCCGGTTTGGCCACCCGGTACTCGTTTTCGGTAACCAATGGTTCTTTTACATACGTATTCTTATAAGGCAAGTGATACTTCTCATCATTGCCGCAGCTTTGAGCTTTCAGCAAAGGCATTGCCGAAAACGAAAGCAGACATACCAATAAAATGTGTTTCATCATGGGAAATAATTAATTATTTATTCAAGGGGTGTTACTTCCTTTACCTGAGGGGTAACGACTTTTACGCCCCGGTGTAACGCCTTTTACACCCTGCGGTAACGTCTTTTACATGCAGGTGTAAAGCCCGTTACACCCTGGGGTAACGACTTTTACATGCAGGTGTAACGGCTTTTACATCCTGATGTAAAGGACCAGTAAATGCAAGGATTTGACAATCAGTCCCTAATAAGATTATACCGGTCCCCCGTTCCATTACAGGTTCAGCAGTTTCTTAATCTTATCGAAGACGGCGGTATTCTCGTAAATACCGGTAAACTCCTCCGCACCGGGACCGAAGGCATAGACGGGAACCATCACGCCGCTGTGACTGCCGGTAGAGAATTTACATACGATTTTACCTTCTTTCAGATCGCCGTCCACCAACGTCAGCCCGCCGGTTTCGTGGTCGGCGGTCACCACTACCAAGGTTTCGCCGTCTTTGGCAGCCCAGTCGTAGATGGCACCAATCGTGCGGTCGAAGTCATGCGTCTCCTGCATCAACAGGTCCAAGTCATTGAAGTGTCCGTAGTCGTCCAACTGCGAGCCTTCTATCATCATGAAGAAGCCGTTCTTATTCTGGTCCAGCAGTTCGATGCCTTTCAATGAAGCACGTGCCAGGAGGTCGCCGCGTTCGGCAGGAAGAGGAGTATCTACCGGATAGGGCACGGCAAACACTTTACCGCTCTTTATTCCCGCCAGTTCGTCCCAACTGCGAGGAGTCTGGAAACCCTTCGCACGCAGTTCCTTAAACAGGTCGCGTCCGTCTTCCCGGTTTTCAAAGAGTTTGGCACCGCCGCCAAATACATAATCCGCATGGCAATTCACGTAGTCGGTTACGATTTCCGCTTCGGCATCCCGGTCCTTATTGTGGCAACAGAAGTCGGCGGGAGTTGCGTCCCACAGGCGGCAAGTAACGGCTATACCGGTAGATTTGCCTTTGGCGGAAGCCAAATCGACCAACGATTTCAACGGGCGACCTTCCGTATCCACACCTACATGGTGGTAATTTGTCTTCTGTCCGGTGGCAAGAGCCGTGCCGCCGGCGCCGGAATCGGTAATCAGCTTGTCGGCACAGTATGTCTTCGACAGACCTACCGCCTGGCAATTATCCAGGAAAAGCTTTCCCCGGTTGGCAGTCCAGGCGGAATATACATGCATCAGGCTCATGCCGTCGCCAATCATCAGGATGACGTTCTTAATCTTTTTCCCCTTGGGAGGCGTTATCTTCGTCACCTCATAGGGATGCTCCAATACATAGGTTTGCTCCTTGTCGCGGCGACTTTGCGCCAACATACCCGAAGGCAATAAGGCAACAACCAATATTGCCAATAGACTATATCTTAGTATTTTATTCATTGTAATCAATTTATCGTTAGTTTACTATCAGGGTTTTCTCACGTTTCGGTTCTCTTTCTTATTCCACCGTCACCAGTACGGGAGCGTGGTCCGACAGGAAAGCATTATTTTCCGTTTCCGCCAAGACTCCGTATCTCAACACTTTCAGGCCGTCGTTTACGAATACATAATCAATCAGCGGACGTCTGTCATAAGGAATCTTTCCAAAATCGTGGAAACTCCAGGAAGGACCATATACAATGGCGGCCACTTCGCGGGAATCGGTCAGATGTTCCGGGTCGGCAGCATCGGTAATGTGCTTGATGACATCCGACTGCGGGTCTGAGTTGAAGTCTCCCGTTACAATTACCGGCAATCCGTCACTCAGTTCCTTCACTCTGTCCAGTATCAGGCTGATGCCTTCGCGGCGGGCCGCTACGCCTACATGGTCCAGATGGGTGTTCAGTGCGAAATACTTCTTGCCGCTCTTCTTATCTTGCAGCTTCGCCCAGGAAGCGATACGCTCGCAAGCTCCGTCCCAACCTTTGGAGCCGGCCACTTCGGGAGTCTCGCTCAACCAGAAATAGCCCGAATCGAGCAGGTCAAAACGGTCTGTCTTATACCAGAGCGCGCTATATTCTCCTTTTTCTTTTCCGTCTTCACGGCCTACCCCAATCACGGCATATCCCGGCAGGCGTTGTTTGAGGTCTTCCAATTGATTGTGAAGCACCTCTTGAGTGCCCACTATATCGACGTCATAGAAGCGGATGGCATTGGCCGCACGGTCTTTGCGGTACTGCCAATTGTCCAGGCTATCTTCGGGATTATCATAACGGATGTTGAATGACATCACATTCACCGGCTGGGGCGCAGACGTCTGCTGTTTCACCTGGCCGCAGGATGCGGCAACCAGGGGCAATAATAATAAAAATAGATTCTTCATTGTACTACGTATTAACTGTTATTTTATTTAAGTTTTTGAGTTGAGGAGTTGATGAGTTTTTAAGTTCAAACTCAACAACTCATAAACTCAATAACTCACAAACTTAAAAACTTAAAAACTCAAAACCCCACCTACTTCACAAATAAAGCAGAGGCAGGCACCGGCGCCAGTTCTTTGGCGGAAGGCAGTTTCCATGCCCAGCTTAAATGCTCTCCCTCGTAATCTTCAAAATAATAAAGCGTGTAGGGATGCAGTCCCTTCTTCAGGGCAATCTGTCCCGTGGCAGGGATTGCCGCATGAGAGCCGTCATTATTCACCACTACCTCACCGTGTATGGATAAGACGCTACCATCGTCCGAACGGGTCAGGAACGTGTAAACGCCATCTTCGGGCACATCAATCAGGCCGGTAAAGACATATCCGAAGTGGTCTTCCTGCCCTGCTTCCTTGATGGACGGTTCCGGCATGATGCCCGATTTCAGTAAGGGTGACTTTTCCACATCCGCCACTTTCGTATAAGTTCCCTCGTAATATTTATACGCTGTTCCGTTCCGGCCGGGACTTACAGCAAGCGCAGGCTTCAGTTCCGCCTTCGTCGCCACAATCGAAAGGGTACTGCTGGGACGGAAACCTTCTTTAAATCCTTTTGCTTTAATCTGAGTGGTTTTATCCAGTTCAAACGGTTTCTCATAAAGCATCGACTGTTCCGTAGGCTCGCTTCCGTCCAGGGTATACCGGATGGCAGCACCTTCCGTTGCCGTGGCCAGCGCGACGGTCGTCCGGTCCAGGAACAAGTTCAAATCCCTGTCGACAAAGGGAATGGATACCACCTTCTCGTTGGTATAAGAATAGGGCGAAGCCTCAGCGGCAGTGCCTCGGGAGGTGTTCGGCTTATCCGTTAACGTAAAACGAAGCTCGCCGCCTTCCATCAGTTGCCCATAGGTGATGAAATTGGTATCTATCTGCTTGCCGTTCAATTCCACGTTGTCGATATACAGGTTCTTCTTCGGATTATTGGCAAAAATAGTCAATATTTTGCCATTTGCCAATTTAATAGTCGCCTTCTCGAACAGAGGAGTAGTCAAAGCGAACTCATTGCTTCCCGGACAAACGGAATAGAAGCCCAGGCTGGAGAGGATATACCAGGCCGACATCTGCCCGCAATCTTCATTACCGCTGATGCCCTCCGGCGTAGGCTGGTACATTTCATGGAGCAGACGCCGCGTCATCTCCTGGGTTTTCCAGGGTTGACCTACGTAATCATACAGGTAAGCAATGTGATGGCTCGGTTCGTTTCCATGCACGTACTGCCCTATCAGACCTGTTATATCCACCAAATCGCCATGCACTTTCGAGTCTGCGACGAATATGGAGTCGAGCGCGGTAGTGAACGCTTCCTTTCCTCCGAACAACTGCGCCATTCCGTTCACATCGTGAGGAACGAAGAAGCGATATTGCCAGGCGGTGGCCTCTGTATAGGCGCGGCCTATTTCATACGGATTGAAAGGAGTCTCCCAGTTACCGTCCATCCGCTTGGGACGGAAGAACTTGGTATGTCCGTCGAAGACATGGATATAATTCTGCGAACGTTCTATATATTTGCGGTAAATATCTTCTTTTCCCATCGCCTTCGCCATGGTGGCAATGCACCAGTCGTCATACGCAAACTCCAGCAAACAGGAAATGGACTCTTTCTTTATATTCGAGGGGATGAAACCGTACTGTATATAATAATCCGCTCCCTTTTTATTCTTTTCCGACGAAACAATCATTGCTTCCAATGCCTTTTCCGCATCGTAGCCCCGGATGCCTTTCAGATAGGCGTCCGCTATCACGGATACCGAATGATAGCCGATCATCGTACCGGTCTCTCCGGCGGAAAGGGGCCAGATGGGCAGTTCGCCCGAAGCATCGTAAATATCCAGGAAAGAATGAATCATGTTATTGACCAGTGTCGTATCGATGAGCGTCATCAAAGGATTCCAGGCACGGAACGTATCCCAAAGGGAGAATGTGGAATACTGCGTTTTGCCCTGCGGCACGCGTGCGATTTGCATATCATGCCTGCGGTACTCACCGTTGACGTCGCTTACCGTATTGGGAACCACCATGGCATGATACATCGCGGTATAGAAGTTCTTCTTATCGTCTGTACTGCCTCCCTCCACCGTGATGGACGAAAGTTCCTGTTCCCAGGCCGACCGGGCGGCAGCACACACTGCATCGAAATCGAAATCTTTCACTTCTTGTCCCAGGTTTTCACGCGCATTTTCCACACTAACCAGCGAGAGGCCTACTTTGGCAACGACCGGGTTGAGGTTTGCATCGCCCGATTCAGGGTTTGCATTGCCAAAGGTCACCACGGCTTGCAGGTTGGTACCGGACAGCTTGGTATCGGCAGAAACAGCCTCTCCGTCCCGGATAAATTCAACGGTTCGGATAGGTTCGGAGAATTGGGCGACAAAGAAAACGTATTGGTTGTCCGTCCATCCCCGCGTCCGGCGCATACCTGAAATTTCATTCGCAGCCGTCCGTTCTATCTCGGCTTCATAGATATATTCATTATCGAGTAAGTGGGCAACATCTATAATGAGAGACGCCGGTTTACCGGAAGGATAGGTATAACGGTGCACTCCAGCATGGGTAGTTGCCGTCAGTTCGGCCTTTATGCCTTCTTCTTTGAGTAGTACCGAATAATATCCGGCGGATGCCTGTTCGTCTTGATGGGAGAAAGCGGCCGGCTGGTAAATGCACTCCGCCGTCAAATCCGGCTTTTGCGTCGTGGGACGAAACAGGATATCGCCCAAATCGATACAACCGGTTCCACTCAGGTGCGTATGTGAAAAGCCTTTCAGGCTGGTGTCATCATAGTGATAGCCCGAACACGCATCCCAATTTCCGGCCCGCGTATCAGGACTTAACTGTACCGCCCCGAAAGGAACGGTAGCGCCCGGGTAGGTATGGCCGTGGAAGCCGGTGCCGATGAAGGGGTCTACGTAGTCAATGGGAGATTGTCTATCCGGCGTACAGGAAAGACAAACCAAAGAACCCAGGATAATTGGCGTAAAATATTTCAAGTTCATCAAATCAGGTATTAGAGTTTATTCCATTTAAAGCATTAGAAGATATGGAAACTAAAAACTCTGCAAGGACAGATACCGGCAAAAATACCCATCCTTGCAGATAAGACCAATGGCAATGAGGTCTATTTTAGCAATGCCCTTTCCTGCAAGAAAGGTTAATCATAGATATTCTGTTTCAACTGTCCGTTGGAGTTTACGATCTGATTGGACGGATAAGGGAATACAATGAAACAATCTTTATATTTAGCCTTATCAACATAGTCTTTATAGAAGCCAACTTCATGCGTATAGTCGATTGCATCCGGTTTTCCATCATCGTTGGTATCAACCAGACCGCGATTCTTATAGTGGCGTACCCGCGGACGGGCATTCAGTTCTTTGTCTGCCAACGCTTTGATTTCCGCATTGGAAGAACGGTGCCAGCGCTTCAAATCGAACAAATGGTCGGTAAATTCAAATGCCAGTTCGCAACGGCGTTCGTGATACAACTGTTCCATGGTTGCCGGTGCCGGAGTTTCCAAATCCGTTCCGCAAGCACGTCTGTGAATACGGTTCAGGTCATTCCATGCTTTACCTGCCTGATTCGTCATCAGATAAGCTTCTGCACGGAAAAGCAACATCTCGGCAAAACGGATAACCGGGAAATTAATCCGTACTGTGGGCCAGTTACCATTGGTATTGACATATCCTTCCTTATCGGCATTCTCATAACCGAACGGTTCCATATATTTATTAATCTGGAAGCCCGATTCAAGATCGGATTCAGAGTAGAACTCACGTTCCTCTCCGAAGAACGGGAACTTCTGTCCATATTCCAGGATGGAACGTACCAGGCGCTCGTTACCCGCACCGTCTTTCAGCATTTCCTCATAAATATCATAGGTCGGCTTGATTTGTCCCCAACCGTTATAGATACCCCAAGCTTTGTTTTCAAGGATAACGCCCGGAAATTCCGAACCGCCACCGGTGGAACCACCTGTACTGGGAATGGTCCACAAATATTCATCGCCCCAGTACTTCGAGAAATCAGAAGAAAAGAGTTCACTGAAGGTCGGCGCCAAATCACGATTGTAAGTTGTCTCCAACTCATTCACCAAGTCTATCACATTCTGCCATTTCGTCGCATCCCATGTAGCCCAGTAAGCATTTACCTTTACTTTGAAGGCCACTGCTGCCGCATCATGAGCACGTCCAATGTTCTTCTCATCATATTCTTCAAAACGGGGCAGACGGGCTATCGCCTTGTCCATATCTTCTATAATCAATTTATAGTTGTCTATCACCGAAGCCTGTTGGGGAGGAATGGAGTTGTCATATCCATTTGCAAAGTCCTCATAACGTACAAAGGGAACGCCCTGCTTGTCCGTACCGTAGCGGTAAGCTATCAGGAAGTGTGCCCATCCACGGGTGAAATAAGCTTCGCCGAGACTTCTGTTTTCCACATCCGTCAACGCGGTTGTCTTTTCCTTATCAACCAACTGATCGATCACCCAATTAGAACGGGAGATTACTTTATACATGGTTTCAAACACGGTTCTCAATGGATCTTCATCCCCGGTATAGTTAAAGGTGGCAAGTGACGGGAAATCACGTGTCTTTCCCCAAACGATATCATTGGCAGCACCTTGTTCCCAGAAGAATTCACGGCCATACACTGCTTCCTGATGAAAGCGTTCGTACAAGCCATCCACAGCGTCAATTGCCTGCTGGTCGTTCAAGAAGTAGGCGTTGTTTCTCGCATCACCTTCGGGCTGCACATCCAGAAAGTCACTGCAAGAAGTGGTAAGCAATGCGGCGCACATTACTCCAAATAGTATATTCTTTTTCATAATCTTCAGTCTATTAATAATTAGTAAGTCAATTTCACTCCCAAAGAGAAGATGCGGGATACCGGATACTTCAAAGCGTCCCAACCGCCGCACTCAGGATCCATACCCGAATACTTGGTAATGGTTGCCAGGTTTTCGCCACTGAGGAATACAGACAGGCGGCTGCCCCGATCGTTGGCATGAGACCATTTACGGAACTCATCAGTCAGGTCATAAGAAAGTGTCACGTTCTTCAGACGCAGGTAAGAAGCATTCTCCAGATACCAGTCGGAAGCCGTACTGAAGTTTCCATTATTATCCGTTTTAGACAAGATAGGAATATTGGAACCTCTATTCTCGGGCGACCAGGCATTCAAAATCTCACGGGAGCGGTTAAAGCTGCCTTCCACATCACTCAATGTCATATACTTAGCAACATTCATAGCCTTTGCTCCCCCTACACCCTGGAACATGGCACTGAACGACAGTTTCTTCCACGTAAAGCCCATCGTCCATGCAAATGTAGTTTTAGGCGTGGCGCTACCCATATATTGGCGGTCGGCAAATTCAATCTTACCATTACCATCATAATCTACAAATTTCAAATCACCGGCTTTCGCATTCGGTTGAATCCGCTTACCCTCTTTATTCACATAGGCCGCCGCTTCTTCGTCACTTTGGAAAATACCGTCGGTCTTTATCAGGTGGAAAGAGTTCAAAGGCTGCCCCTCTGTAGTCTGATAAATATCCTTCACACTACGGAAACTCTTATTATTTGTCCACACTCCCGGAGTACCGTCCTCATTTTTGATGCCGATATCGGAAACCCAGTTCTTCAGATAAGAGAAGTTACCGGTAACAAAGTAAGAGAAATCCTTGTTTATCTTATCGTTCCAACCGATTTCCACCTCAAAGCCACGATTGCGCACCTCACCAAGGTTCACCAGCATGGGGTCCAATCCCATCGTAGAAGGCCAGTTCATGGGCTGTGGCTGGATTAAGTTGAAAGTACGCTTGTCAAAGTAATCCATCGACAAAGAAAGACGGTTTTTAAACAACTCTAAATCCAGACCCAAGTCATACTGTTCGGAAGTCTCCCAAGTCAAATCAGGATTCAAAGCCGTACCATAGTAAGCAAAGGTATTCCAGAGTGTGTTGGATTGTACGCCATATTGAGCCTGCTCCGTCCAAGAACTCTTAGACAGCAACGGCGAGCTATAGTTATATCCGATAGAACCGAGATTTCCCACCCGTCCCCAAGAAGCGCGCAGTTTCAACAGACTGATGAAATCACTCTTTTGGAAGAACTTCTCATTAGAAATTTTCCATCCTAATGTTACAGCCGGAAAATCACCGTAGTTATTCTCCTTGGGCAGACGGCCTGCATAGTCGCGACGCCAGGAAGCAGTTACAAAATAACGGTCATTGTATGAGTAAGCCAAACGGGCAATCACCGAAACGTTTGCATCCGGTCCTTTCAGGTAGTCCTGTACATCGGTAGAGCTCGCATAAGCCATATACTGCAAGTAAGCCGCTTCACTTGACAAGTCTCTACCAATAGTTTCCATACCGCGTTTCTCATAATGGTCTGCCGTGGTAGACAGCAAAGCGCCAATGGTATGGTCACCGAACGTATTATCATAGGTAAGTGTATTTTCTGTCTTCCAGGAATCCATACGGAAAGCATTCTCCTGAAGGTTATTCGACAAATTCGGCTTACCCACTTCGTCGCGAATAGGATTGAATTTCTTGTAATAGTAATTTTGCAAGTTGTAGGTAAAGCGGCTCACAAACTTCAGTCCGGGCAGCACGTTACCAATTTCCAGACTGGTAGTACTCCACAAGTCACTGGTCTTCTGGTAAAGGTTTTCAGCTTCGAGCAGACGTACCGGATTCACGGCGTCACCGTGGGCATCGGCAAAGTTTGAACCATACTTGGCTATGTATGCCGGATCCTCCGTAGTCGTACCTCCATAAGAACCGTCCAGCGGATTATAGATAGTGGCACTGGCAGGCATATAGATAGCCGACAAGATAGGACCTGTATAAGCATCGTTATCCGTATCTTTAGAACGGCTGGAGGTATTCTTCCATACAAAGTCTTCGCTGATGGTAACCCACTTATTCAGTTTCATCCTGCCATTATAACGCAGGGCAAGGTTTTTCTTGAAGGTATTTATCAACGTACCTTGGTCATTGTCGTAAGACAAAGAAATACGGCTGGAAGAATTATTCGTACCTACGTTCAAGGCTACATTGTGACGTTGATAGAAAGCCGTACGGAAAATGGCGTCCATCCAATCGGTGCGGGTAGTACCGATCCACGGATTCTTCTCTACATTCCAACCATTCGGTAAGGTCTGACCTGCGTTCATATACGAAATGCGACGCATCTCTACCTGTTCCTCCGCATTCAGCGGCTCTATCAGATTGGAAGCCTGACGAATACCGAAAGTACCGTCATACGTCAAGGAAGGAGCACCTTCTTTAGCCTTCTTGGTAGTAACCAATACTACACCACCGGCACCGGACTGAGCACCATAGATAGCGGCGGAAGCGGCATCCTTCAATACAACGATACTTTCAATATCATTCATAGAAGTAATAGGAGCACCGGGCACACCGTCTACCACCCAAAGCACATTGTCACCATTCTGCGACCCCTGACCGCGAATCACAATGCTCGGCGTAGAAGTAGGGTCACCGCCATCGGCCTGAATGGTAACACCTGCCAACTGTCCCTGCAACATGCCTTCCGTAGAAGTTACCGGGCGGGCTGCCAGTTCGTCTGTATTGCTCACCACACCTACCGATGCCGACAAGTCCTGTTTACGCGTATTCGCACCGTAACCCAGTACAACCACCTCATCCAGAAGTTCCGTATCTTCTTTCAGGACCACTGCCAAATCTTTCCCCGTAACGGGAATTTCCTGGCTTGCATAACCAATGAAACTAACAACCAACACATCATTCTTATTGGCCGACAACATAAATTTGCCGTCTACATCCGTAATAACTCCGTTCGTAGTGCCTTTCACCAATACATTGGCACCGATCACAGGTTCACCCGTCTGATCTTTCACCGTTCCTTTCACTGATATCTGCTGTGCATAGGCACCTACAGACAAGAACAGTCCAAACAACAACGTCAGAAACGTTCGATAAATTCTAAGATTTACTTGTTTCATGCATTTAAAATTTAAAGTTTATAATATAGAAATCATAATTCTGCCACAAAGGTCAGAAAACAGAATTACATACTTATTACATTGCGAACATATCCCCAACTATCTTTATATTACTATAAAAATACGCAACAGAATATGTCCACTATTTTAAGACTATCTTCCTATTTATTTCCAGAATTATTCCTCAAGAAGAGCGGATGCGCCCAGCAAACTGGCATCCTTTTGTTGTGAAGCGATTACCTTCACATTATTCAATATAATTTTATACGGGAAACTCTGCATCTCATTCTCCATGGCTTCCTTAAACAAGGGGAAAGCCGCCACGATGCCCCCGCCCAAAACAATGGCTTGCGGAGCATACACATACAGAATGACTTTCATCAGATTACCCAGGTGCAGCCCGAATTCTTTCCAGATATCCAGTGCGTCACTGTCACCTTGCGCAGCCTCCTCGGCTGCCAGGACACCGGTAGTGCCGCGTTGTTTAAAGAAAAAGCTGCTGCAATAATGTTCAAAGTCCGAATCCAGATAGGGCAATGAGCCTAATTCACCGGCACCCATATATTGCCCGCAATACAGCCGGCGGTTGATAATGACACCCGTGCCGATGCCTGTACCCATAGTAACTCCCACCATATTATCATAAGGCCTCCCGGCGCCGTACAGGCTCTCGCCCAGCGTGAAGCAATTAGAATCGTTATTAATGGCAACCGGCACCTTATATTTATCTTCCAATATATGTTTCAGGTGCATTTCTTTCCAGGAAGATATATTGGCGACGTTATACACAATGCCCTTCTCCGGGTCAACAATCGAAGGGACACCGATGCCGATACCCTCGACCTCTCCGTTCATCCGGCTATCTATAAGTTGAATAAGTTGTCCGAGTACTGCGGAAGCGTCCTGCTGTGCCAGGCAGGCAACCGATGTCTTATTCAGACACCGGCCATTCGCCACCTGCGCTATTCTGATATTGGTTCCTCCTAAATCGATTGACAAATTCATAGTATGTAACATTAAGGGGTTTTTGATATGTGCAAAGTTAGAAACATCCACATTTATACCGATTCCTAATTGCGCATATAAATCTTCATTTTGCGCAAACATTCATCAGTTCAGATTGCTTCCTATCAGATATTCCACCAGATTCCTACCGCCCGTGCCCTCTACAAAATCGATAAAGACAATGCCGCAATTCCGCTTCCCTGCCTTCTTCAAGTAGGCGGCCACCGGCTCATTGATTTGGTCGGCAAAAACAATCGGTGTCCCCGAAGGCAGTCCCGTGGCGCTCACAAAAGAGATTCCCCATCGGCGCGAAGCGGCCGGTTCGGCACATACCTTGTCGAAGTTGCGGATACAGGCTGCTATCTTCTTATCAGCCTCCTTGCCCGATTCGTATTGGTATTCATCCTGAAGCAGCACCGTCCCTTCCTTTCCGTCCTTATTGCGGAGGGTAAGCAGGCAAGTACTGTTGTCATCCCAGCCAACGCAGGCAGCCCCCGGATAATGTTCCATCGCGCGGTCACGGTGCAGAAAGAGGATTTTTCCACGACAATCTTTCAAGGTAAGTTCCGGACTGAAATCATCCACGAAATACTTCCGATGCTCCGGGTCGCTCAGGGACGCCGACAGCAGCGAAGTGTAGTCCGCCGTATCTCCCCCCTCCTTCTTCAGCGACACAATCAGCATCTCCGACGGATGTTCCTGCAAGAAATGGATGAAAGCGGGCAACACGTCATCTTCCCAGTAGATATCCTGAAAAGCATAACTATGGAAGACGCCCAACTTCTTATTCTTCTTTTCCAGCCGGATATCGAAAGCCCGAATCCCCTCCTGCAACTGCCGGGGAATCTCCAGTCCCTGCGTTATCAGGAAACTTCCTCCCTTGGTAGTTCCACTGTCATGCGTACCGGGAATGGAGATTTTGCATACAGGCATCGTATCGGGCAGGAACTTCATCCACTCGTTCTTCTTTATTTTCTGCGGTCCGGCATCTCCCTGCGTATTGTTCTGAATGTAATCCCCTATCGTAAAATCCTTTCGCACTTCCGTTGCGCAAGGCACCTTCTCCTCTGTCACAACCGATAGTTTTTCTCCCCGGAGCACTTGTCTTTCCAGAAAACCCAGCACATCATTCCTGTTCTTTTCCATCGGCACATCCGCCACCTCGTGTCCGGCGTTCCTTACTTTATAGAAATAACAGGAAGCGTACTGCTTTTCCAATTGTTCCGCAATGGCCGCCGAACCCCAAAGTCCTCCGAGATTTTCCAGTCGTACTTCGCGATAAGGCACCGTGCGATCGGCATCTCCGTGGAAAAGCATGATGGGACAGGGAACCTGCTTCCAGACAGGAGTATCCACGCTGCAAATCGCACCGGCAAAGGACACCACGCCCGCGTAGTTGAAAGACGCCGGCAACCGCCGGGATATTTCCGTCCGGTTGGCCAGCTCATATTCCGCCTGCAACACCGTGATGGCTCCGGCACTCGATCCTATCGCTATCACCTTGTCGGGATTAATGTTCCACTCCTTGCTATGCTTCAGGATATACCCGGTAGCATCCAGATAATCTTCCACCGCCGTATAGATAGCGTTTTGCAGAGCGCTTACAAATCCCGCCGCGGTAGCCGCCGAATCGGGGCCGGCATCCTTCAAAGCGGTGCGATAGTCTGCCGAAACGACGACATATCCCCGTTCTGCAAGGAAGCGGAAAAACGGAACATAACTGCTTCTCGCCCTGTCTCCTCCCTTAAAGCCGCCTCCAAAGGCGAAAAGCACCACCGGGCGGGGCAAGGAATCCTGCCCCAAGACACAATCATACTTGTCGAACGCCAACGTGTCTTTTCCCTTAATCGCATACGTACCGGTTTCCTTCACCACGGGACACACCGTCGCCGCTTTGGCGCCGGTCAGCCAACCCAGCCCCAAAAGCAACCCTACGATATAAACTTTCATTCTATTTCCCATACCCGTCAGCCAATTATGCGTGTAAGTGTAACAATCAGGTCAACCTTTACCATATCCACCGGTATGCCGGCTGCTTCCAACTGGTCTTTGCAGAGGAAACGGCCATCCAGCCGACCGGTCAGCGTATTGCCGTCCGGCGATGGCTCAATAGTCAGCGGAAGCGGTACCGGACCTATATCCGGAATGCCGAAATCGGACAAGCCCGACAACTGCATATTGTAATCCAGCACCGGCTCCTCGTACGTATAAGTTCCTCCGGGGAAAGTAGCGCCCTGAGCCGATATAGACACCTCGCCCGAAATGGCAAAGGTAAACGCAGGCTTGAAGCCCACAATCGTCTGCAACAAGGGATTGCCCATTATAGCCTGCTTAATCATTTCGTTTACCGGAGGCAGACCCGTTTCCACGTCCGCCTGCATATCCGCCAGGTTCCACGAGCCCATCACGGGGGTCACGGTAATTTCTTCTTTCGGTGGAAGCACCACATCGCTGTCATCCCCGTAAACATCGTTGCTGCACGAAGACAGTCCAAGCACAGAGCCTACTATCAGCCCTGAAACCAAATAAATATATCGTTTCATCCTATCCATTTATTTATCGCCGAAAGTGGAATAACCTTCCGCCGGATTATTAATCAGTTTATAGTCGCTGTTTTCTATTTCTTTCTGAGGCAGCGGGAAGTGGGCGTTCTTCACAGGGTCGAAGTTGCGCGGACCGCGAGGGTCACCGATAGCCGCGGCATATACCTCCTTAGCCAGTCCCCAGCGCACCAGGTCGAAATGTCGTTCGTCTTCGTAGGCCAGTTCGCACCGGCGTTCCCTCATCAGGTCATTAAAGGTAGGAGCCGCGATTCGCTTGCTCTCATCTCCGCCGAAAGCCCTGAGGCGCACTTCATTGAAGGAAGCCGCAGCCGCAGGAACACCCAATGTACGGTTGTCCGGCCCGCCGTTTGCCAGGAAGATTTCCGCCTCGGCATCCAGCAACAGAATGTCGGCATAGCGCAGCAAAGGTATATCGGCGCCGGTTTCCCATTGCCATTCCGTCAGCCCGTCGTAGGCACTGGCAAATTTGGCGCACATATATCCGGTAGACATATCGGCTATCGAATTGGCCGTCAGGGTCATCTTCTTACCCAGATAGCCTACTTCGTCGCCGGGGCCCACCATTGTTACCTTGCGGCGCAAGTCTCCCTCTTCAAACGCATTGTACAAGCTCTTGGTAGGTGCGAAATAAGACCATCCCGCACCATCGCTCAAAGAGAACGAAAGCAAGATAACGGAAGACACCGTACCCTGATGGCGAACGGGATTGCACACCAGGTTGAACAACACTTCCTCGTGTTTTTCGCCTGCGGGCGAGAACAGGTGCGCATAGCCGTTGTTATCCGTCTTGTCCAATGAATATTGGTGAGAGTCAATCACTTTCCGTGTATAAGTCTTGCATTGGTCATACTTTCCCCAATGGGCGTATACCTTGGCCAGCAGACCGTAGGCGGCGCCCAGCGTCGGCCGGCCCCACGCTCCGTCGTCGCGCTTCCACAGTGATTGGGCTTCGAAGTGTTCCACAGCCTTTTCCAGATAAGCCACGATGCGTTTATAGGTTTCGGTCTTCGTCTCGCGTGCCTTATTCAGTTCCTCCGGATGGTTATAGTCATAGAAAGGCAGTCCGCCGTAGCGCTTGGCAAGGAAGAAATAGCTGAAGGCGCACAAGAAGTTCGCTTCTCCCAGGATAACGTCCCGGTCGGCCTGCGACATTTCGACAAGCGGAGCATGTTTCATCACATCGTTGCAACGGCGGATGACGCGATACATCAGTTGCCAGTTCTCGTACACGTTGGAGGAAGCATTCACCAGGCCGTCTGCCGTAAAGTTGGTCATGCTGACTATTTCATTCACGCCACGGTTCGTCACCATATCATCGCTGGCAGGGCCCAGCCACCACTGTCCGCGTCCGAATCCTTCTTCATAATACAAAGGTTCATACGCAGCGTCCAGTCCCATCTGCACATCGTCCTGGGTATTCCAGAAATTAGAGATACCGTTCGGTTCCCGGTCCAGGTCGCACGCTGCGAACAAGACGACCGAAAGTAAATATATATAGTATTTTTTCATCATCATATTATTATTTATTTAAGTTTCGCAGTTTTCAGCTTACTGTAGTTCAGGAGCTTTTTATAAACTTAAAAACTCAGCAACTCAAAAACTCAAGTTCTTTAGAAGTTAATATTGGCACCGAAAACAAACGTCCGCGGTTGGGGGAACTGTCCGCGATCCACTCCCACTTCGGTCACGCCATAATGGTCTGTCTCACTTGCCGACGTATCGCCCAGGTCGGGGTCGTAGCCCTTATATTTGGTAAGGGTGAACAGGTTTTGCGCGGTCATGTAGATTCTCAACTTCTCCAGACCGATTTTCCGCGACACTTTCTTGTCGAACGTATAGCCGATGGTCAATGACTTCAGGCGCAGATAGTCACCCTTGCAGATGTAATAATCGGAAGGTTTGCGGTTGTTGTTGCTGTCACGGTCTCCGATAATCACGCGGGGCAAAGTACCGTTAGGGTTATTCACCGGATGGTAGCGGTCCATGATAGCGGCAAACTGGTTGTAGCGCGTATCGACAAACATACCCTCGAAGGTCATGGCATTCAGGATGTTATAGCCCGCCACTCCCTGGAAGAACAGATTCAGGTCGAAACCTTTATAATTGAGGTCGGCACCGAAGCCGTAGGTGAAGTCGGGGAAGCCGTTGCCGATGTTCGTCTTATCCAGGTCGTCAATCACGCCGTCACCGTTCACATCCACAAACTTGATATCGCCCAGGTGGGCATCCGGCTGTATTTTCTCGCCTTTTTCATTCACGTACCGGTCGATGGCCTCCTGCGTGCGGAAGATGCCGTCGGTCTTGTATCCGAAGAAGTGAGCTATCGGCTCGCCTACCGTGGTGCGGGTAATGTTCGTTCCGCGATACGAACTGGTGAAGATAGCGTTGCTGCCCGTGCCCAATGCCAACACCTTATTGTCTACGGTACTGATATTTCCATAAGCGGTGAGGTGGAAATCACGAATATCGGTGTGATAAGCGAGATTCATGTCAAAACCACGGTTGCGCACCTTGGCGGCATTCTGCCACGGGTCGCTGGTGGAGCCTCCCAACGAAGGGGCAGGAACCTGAATCAGGACGTCGGTCGATTCTTTATTATAATAGTCCAGGCTCAAATCCAGCTTGTCGAAGAGAGAGATATCCAGTCCGAAGTCCGTCTGCGTCGTCACCTCCCACTTCAGGTCGGGATTGGCGATGGTCGCTTCGTAACGTCCGGAAGAAACGTTGCCGTTCTTTCCGAAGACCACGTTATATCCGTCGTCATCGGTGGTATTGGCAATGATAGTTTTGGTGGGATAATTGCTGTAGATATTCTGGTTACCGAGTTTTCCCCAGCTTCCGCGTATCTTCAGGTTGCTGATGACCTGCTTCACCGGTTCGAAGAACTTCTCTTCCGAGATTCTCCATCCGGCGGATACCGAGGGGAAATAGCCCCAACGGTTGTTCTTGGCAAACTTGGAAGAACCATCGGTACGAAAGTTGACCGACAGCAGGTAGCGTCCTGCAAACGAATAGTCCAGCCGTCCGAAGTAGGAAAGCAATGCCCATTCCTCACGGCCGCCCTGCGCCCACAGGATGTTGGTGGCGGCACTCATATAGCGTTGGGAGGGGTCTTCGGAGATGAATCCGCTTCCGCGGGTATTGGTGAAGTCCTCGGTATATTCTTCAAACGAATAACCTGCCATTGCCATGATGTGGTGCAGTTTGACGTCCTTCTCGAATTTCAGCGAAGTGGTGTTCATCCAGCGCGTGGAAACCCAGTCTTTCTGCGTCAACTGGTTGGTGTCGCTCTTGCCGCCCGGTTCCAGGAATTTGGGATTGAACTCGTTCTCGCCCCACTTCGACCAATCGTAGCCGAAATCCGTTTTAAGGGTAAAGTCTTTCAGGAAGACGTACTGTGCATACGCATTTCCGAAGATGCGGTCGCGCACCTTGTGATGGTCTGCACGGTCCACAATGGCTACCGGGTTTCTTAAGTCGGCGGCAAGCGCACCCACGCCGCTATATCCTCCGCCTTCGGTATACACCGGCACGGCAGGGTCGAACAGCAGCGCCGAAGTGATGGCGCCGGAGAAATAACCCATATCGGGCACAATCTGCTGGTTGGAGTGAACAATCATCAGGTTCTCTCCGGCAGTCAGCCCTTTGGCTATTTCCACCTCGGTATTGATGCGGAAGGTCGTGCGGTTGAAACCGCTCTTTTTCACGATACCGTCCTGCATGAGGTGTCCGCCCATGATGTTATACTTCATCTTGTCGCTTCCGCCGGAGATGGACAAGTCATAGTTGCCCTGGTATGCGGTGGTAAACACCTCGTCCTGCCAGTTGGTACGCGTCTGCTGGGCGTAATCGCTGTAATAGTAATTACGCGGGTCGGTATCATCGGGGATGATGCTCATGCCGTCGTCTATCGCGTTCTGATAGGCTTCCAGATGAATCAGGTTGCGCTGCTTGGCAGTCAGCAACTTCAGCATCTTTTGCGGAGCGGCTATTCCGTGGTAGGTGTTGAACGCTACTCTCGCTTTTCCCTGCTTGCCTTTCCGGGTCTGGATGATTACCACACCGTTGGCGGCCCGCGAACCGTAGATGGCGGCAGAAGCGGCGTCTTTCAGCACGTCGATTCTTTCAATGTCCGAAGGGTTGATATCGTTCATGTTCTCCGCAGGCATTCCGTCGATAACGTAGAGCGGCTCGTTATTGCCGAAAGTTCCCATACCGCGGATACGCACGGAAGCGGTGGCTCCCGGAGCGCCGCTGCTGGGGAGCACGGTCACGCCGGACATACGTCCCTGCAAAGCATTATTGATTCCGGTGACGGCCAAGTCGTTCAGCCCCTCCACCTTTACCGATGAAACGGCACCCGTCAGGTCGGCTTTCTTCTGGGTGGTATATCCCACCACCACGATTGCATCCAATGTTTTCGAATCTTCCATCAGGGTGATGCGGAGGGGTTTTCCACTCGTCACTTTCACCTCCTGGGGCAAAAAGCCCACATAGCTGAACAGGAGCACCGAGCCTTTGGCTGCCGATAAAGAGAAGTTACCGTCTACATCGGTGACGGCGCCTGTCGTGGTGCCTTTCACAACGATATTCACGCCGGGAATGCCGACACCGTCGACGTCCTGCACCGTACCATTAATCACTTGTTTCTGCTGTTGCGCCAGCAAGGAAGTCGCATCGTTTGCATGTACTTCCACCGTTGTAGCAGGCAGGTTACCCTCTGCGGCAGATGCCGGAGAATAAGAGGCCGATGCCACCAGCGCCAATGCACAATAAATACTAAACCGTTTTCGCTGCATAATATGTCATATTAAATTAATTGTTGTCTCACATCTTATGAGCGAAATACCTGGAGTGTCTTCCAAGCAGACGACTTGCCAGGGGGAAGGATTCTTCCTGTTTTGTCCGACTGTCTCATAGCATGTTAACATATAAGGTTAATGTTTTACATGCAAAAGTAAGAACTGGCAAAAACCTTCTTATTCCAAATTGCGCAATAAAATCTTCATTTTGCGCAAAATTTGGGGACGGACAAAGGGAGGAAGAACGGTCGAGGAGTCGCAAAACAGTTTAGAGCGCAGCAGCCTTCAGATACGGATAGCACTGATTATCACGGACTTTTCCACCATATTCGTGATTTTCCGTGTCATCCATGTCCAAAAGCCGAATCCCGTAGGAATGGAAATTCCTCACGACGCAAATGTTTCTCTTGAAGTTCGTAATACGCTGATTTGGAGCAGAGCGTCCTGCCCCACAGAGGGACGTGTGCCGTCGCCGGAAACGAAGCTCGTTCCGGTCCGAAATGCCATTCGTTTCCATCCGAAATGCCGCTCGTTTCTCTCCGAAACGCCGTTGGTTTTGCCTGGAAATGAGGCTTGTTTCGGTTGAAAACGCCGTTCGTTTCCCCTGCTGACACGCCCCGTTTCCGGTGGTGCAGTGCTTGCGTTTCATTCTGCCGCTTTTTCGATAGGCGGAGACATGTCGCGGTATTCCGACAGGTGTGATGTTTACCCAGCCACTGTCCTGCGCCCTGTCGTCCACCTGTTTTTCCCAGTAGTTGATGGATGACAGCGCTTTTTGAGGACTATAAACCTCCCTTTGCCGGAGTTCACTTCCGACATTGCCGATGGGTTGCGATGGTGGTTGCGGACTTCGAATATCGGGATTATCATCATCAGCAGCAGTTTTTTCTTTTTCTT